>VMHT01175345.1_pt1 | contig 17285 bp, 19 predicted proteins | sample 4693611 | NCBI WGS metagenome assembly VMHT01 (sample SAMN12280063, study PRJNA550983) | marine metagenome | isolation source: seawater sampled from same location over 5 years 0.02-0.2 micron viral filtrate | place: USA: collected off the coast of southern California halfway between the port... ...
ATATAGGATTAGATGATGAATCATTAAAAGCAGTGATTGATTTTATTCAAGATGAATATGAAGATGCGGAGGCTGAAGGTAAAAATCCAGTGCAATCACTTATTATATTAGATGATGTATTAGAAGATTTAAAAGAAAAGGATAGAAACTCTGCGGTAAATGACCTATTTTCTAGGGGTAGGCATCTTAATATATCAACGATGGTGTTTTTACAATATTACTCCAAACTGCCGTCGGTTAGTAGAACCAACGCCAACGGATTAGTTATTTTTGAGATGCCCAAAAGACAAATGGATATAATCGCCGAGGAGCACAATTACCTAGAGAATCCAAAAGAATTTTATAAACTATACCAAAAAGCAACCAAAGATAAGCATTCATTCATGGTAATTAATTACACGAACGACCGAGACCAACGCTATTTAGATAAAAATTTTGAAGCAATTGAAATATAATATCGCAATATATTATAAAATATGGACGGTTATTTAAAATATCAAAATCTATTAAGTTCAGCATTACAAGAACAAGCTGCAGCGGGCACGAAAGCCCGATCAACTTTTCAAAAAGCATTAGCAGAAACAGAGGAGAAGAAGGCAGACATTAACCGATTTACTGAATTAGGTGAAGCACCACTTGTAGCAAAATTTAGTGAAAAGATTGTAGGGACTGCTGGAAAAGGATTAGATAAACTCACTGGTGGAGTGGTCAGTAAAGTAAAGGATCTTGTTAATAATAAAATCAATCAAGCTGTTACAAACGCTAAAAATCAATTGACTAAAAGCACACAACCTAAAGTTGAAGCAGACGCAGAAGAACCTATTGAAATGCAAGAAATGACCTCACCTACTAGTGTAGAAACTGCCCCTACACAAGAGGAAGCATTAGCAGAAATTAGAAGCAGAGCCCAACGAATAACCACCCAAGAAGACCTACCAGAAGGGTCTGGCGAAATCCAACCAGGAGCTACGGCAAATAATGTAAGTGAAGCTACTGAATCGCAAAGTCAACCTATTAGTGGAACTACAAACGCCGACGCATCCAATGGACAAGCAGTAGGCCCAGACGCCGATGCGATGGCTGACGCAAGTGCTGATGCCTCTAGTAACGCCGTCACAAACGCTGGTGAAGGTTTAACAGATACATTAACCGCTGGACTAGACACTGGACTAGACACTGGCGGTGCTGCACTATTAGATGATCCATTTACATTTATTATAGGATTAGCAATGTTAATAGGAGGAGCTGTAGGAGGAGCGGAAGCATCAAGGTCAGTTAAGACACCAAGTCCACCAAAACCACCTCCAATCGCAAATGTAAGCACACAATTCGGTTTTTAATAAAGATATTACATTATATTATAAAATGAGTAGTTATAAGATTACCAATTATTCTAGGAATCAAGCAAAAAGACTCGGTGTTACAATAAAACCCAGCACAAATCCAAAAAAGAAAATAGATGTATTCAACAAAGATGGTAAAAAAATAGCGAGTATAGGTGGTGCTGGCTACAAAGATTTTCCAACTTATTTAAAAACAGAAGGTAAAGAGAAAGCAAATGAAAGACGCCGTTTATATAAAATTAGGCATAATAAAACTAGAAAAAAGGTAGGTTCAAATTCATATTTTGCAGACCAACTTTTGTGGTGATATTTTAATATATAAACTACTTAACAATTTTTTTATATTTCATTATATTATAAAAATAATATGAATTCGGTATTAAAACTTAACGCTGTTCAATCTGGAGCATTCTCTAGTTCTAAAAACCTATTAGATTTTGATTTACCCGCTGGTTCTCAATATGATATGGAATCAAGTTATGTAAACTTATTATGCGATGTAGCGAGTGTAGACGCTGATTCAGCCACTGGTGTAGGTGTCTATAATTATGAAGTAGTCTGGTCGCATGGAGGAACTGAACATAATCTATCACTACCAAATGTCGCTCTAGTAAAACACGCTAGACTTACAAGCGAACAAGTTCCAGTTTTAGAAGATATTAGACGCGTAGATGTATTACGCACACAACAAGATTCTTACGCTAAAAATCTAGACGATGTAGAAGGCGTCGGTTATAGAAAACTCTTCCAAAATGTGAATCAAGGTAATATAAAATACGGACCAGGATTAGAATTATTCAAAGAAGGTTCCACCAAATCGGTTCAGCGTCAAGTAGAAATTCAAATTCCAATGAAAGACATTTTTGAATTAGGTAAAATGAAAGCACTACCAGGAGATAAATTAGGTCAAGTTAGAGCTCATTTAGAAATGAATTTCGGTAAAGTCGCTCTAGTCCAATTACAAGGTTCGGGCACGAGAATATTAGACGATGGAATTCAATTCGGTCAAAGCCACTACTGTAATTTTGAAGACTCTGCCGTAGCTGGAGGCGACCTAGGTAAAGCAGACGAACCATTAGTTACAAAACAAGTATTCAAAGATATTAGTGAATCGCCCTATTATAATGGTATGAAACTCGAGATGACTGGAACGAAACGAACTGGCGGAGTGGCTACTGGAGCGGTTACTCAAATAGCAATTATTGAAAATATTGAGCATTTAAAAACTGGAGCAAACGCTGGAAAACTCGCTATTACATTCAGTGAAAGACTTACAAACAACGGAGCTGGTGAAGATGTAATCGGTATATCTATTGATGGCGTTGACGCACAATCGCTTACACTTACATTTTTAGAAGCGGAAATGGTATTAGAAAAACGAATGCAAAATGAACCAATGGATAAATTAGTCTATAGCACATACACTGTAGAAGAAGATAATGGAAACGCATTGACTGACTTCGCTAGACAATATAGCGTAGAGCGTGAAGCATTTAATGTTAATATATGCCTACCAGCAAATGGAACAGATATTACATGCGAAAACAGCGGTCAAACTCAATACGAAAGTTATAGATTGATGAATGATCAAGTATTTTTAACAGATAGAAATGTTGATTATAAAAAACCGTTATATTACGATAGAACCTCGATGTGGTTTTTGAACCAAGGATTACCATTACGCAACTTAACTGATAGAAATGAAAGAACAGATGTCGCATTCCAAGACAGACTTCGCACTAACCCTAGAGATATTATATTCATCGGTTCGCCACTACCAATCTCTCCGCAAATGAAACAATTACAAGTTGATATACGCGGTGATTCAACAAAAGCTGGAGTTAATAAAATTCTATTATACAAATCGGTTGTCCGTTCCGTCAATCTCTAGGCATAACGACAAAAAAAAAATTGATTACAAACTTAAAGACTATTTTTCAATATATACCATACTTACATTTAACACTTATAAAATGGATGCATTTATTAGAGCAACTATGAAACCTAAATTGAATCATTGTAATTACACGAATCATTACTGGAATGCAAGCGATGAACGATATACAGAAATGCTAGAAACAATCATTACCTGGACGAAGACCAGCAAATGCCCTGCGACATTCAATAGTGATGTGGTATATGGAATCAAGGAGTTTAGTGAATCATCAAAATTCAAAGGTTATAGTGAAAGGCAAAAAACCGCAATTGAAAATATATACGAGTCATTTAGACTGAAGCGAATCTACGGTAAAAAATAAAAATATAATTATAATTTTACAATTTTTAATACACAATTTTTTTTATATTACATTATATTATAAAAATAATAATATGTCTGCGTCATATGTAAAACATTCCATTTTACCAACAAACACCAAATCAAGCTATGAAGAATTTAATGTAATTGATTTTGTAGTGAGTGCAGAGGGTCGCAAAATGCTTGCGAATTCATTTAGACTTACTGGAAAATTAAATGTATATTCCACTGGAACAACTAGAGTTACAACCGCCAATGATATAAGATATGATGGAACTATAGGAGCTCACGGCGTTATTCAATCCATTCAAACTGAAATTTTGAACGCTGGAGGTGTTGTTGAAACTCTTACCGAATACCCTAGATATGTAGGAATGAGCCACGACGCTACTCAAACTCCAAATGACTTATTAAACGGCGATTCTGTCTGCGAAATGAAATCTCCAATTCCAGAAATGACTACTGCCCTCTCAGCTGGTGAAAGAGGATTAGGTGAAACTCCAGTTATAGGTTCTAGTTCATTTTCAATTAAGCCAATGTTCGTTCTTAATACTGCCGTAGGTGGAAGTGGCGACCCAGCCGATACATCTATGAGTTACAAGAAAACTGGTAATATTACCATCTCTTTTACTCTCGCTAGAAATCTAGCCTTTTTATACGGTGACGATGTAGATGCGAATACAAACTATACATTAGAAGATGTTAAACTAGAATTTATGTCTGTTCCAGAAGACAACAAACCAAATAAAACTATGCACAGAGTCAAATACCATATTAGAAACTCCATTTTGAGTGGTTCGGCAAATGTTCAAGTTCAAGTTCCAGCGAAAGTCAATTCAGTTAATATCTCATTTTTAGAACAAAGTCATCAAAACAACGGAGCTTATAATAATTACCGCCGTGAAAGATTACCAGAACTCACACAATTACAATATCTATTTAACAACGCCACAAATGAGTTTATTCAATATATTATTAGAAACAGAGCTGAATGGACGCGTAGAGCGATTGAATCATTTAAAGATGTCCAGCACTCTTCCGCATCTCTCAAAGCCCTCAATTCAAATCACTCATTCTTATTAGGACTATCATTCCAAGAATTTATTGATCTATCAAATCAAACATTCTCATTACAAGTAGAAAGTGGTGCTACTTCGGTCTCTCCTTATACCGCTCACTTATACTTCCATTCAGCAGTTGAAGTCTAAGTAGATTGTATTAAATTACAATTTTTTATGTTATAATTTTTTTATATTACATTATATTATAAAATATACAATGAGCTTCTACACTTCTAGCATTCAAACGCAACTTCTGGATCCACGATTAGCTCAAAGCAATCGCAGAGCCGAATTTAGATTTAATAAAGATACAACTTATTTAAGTAATATGCGTCTAGTTAATATAGGCGTTACAGCCAACGCTGGTGAATATAATTATGCGGCTGGTTCTTACGAATGTATTAAGAAAATCTCTCTATTAGACGGTAATACATCTCTTGCCGAAACGCCAGGATTAGAGTTCATTAGATACATGGCGTGGAAAAATTATACCAAGGAAAACTCTAGCAATAGAGCTATTAATCATTTTTTGAGTGGTAATGGATTAGGTTATGAAACATTTAATTTAAATTCAAATGAAGCTGGTTTAGAAAAGGTTATACAATTACGCCAAACCTTCGTAGCAGATTCACACGAACCAAATGCACTCACAAAAGAAGGCTGGTTAGATTTAAAAGACGCATTACCATTTTTACAATCAGTTATATCGCTAGATACTAGCATTTTCAAGAACCTTCGGTTAGTTATTGAATTCAATAGTGCCGTAGGAACAGCACAAAATACAACTACCCCATTACTCATCGCCGACGCTATGCAAGATGAAGCAGTTAAGTCTAAATTAAGAGGAGCATTTAAAGGTGCTGAATTTATTAGCGTAGAACACGACCGTTTTAATTTAGAAGCGGTGCCAGGTGTAGCCGCTGGAACACCCAATCCAGTCCAATCAGTTACAAAGCAAATTAAAGGGTTCGATAATAAAATTCTCACAAGACTTGTAGTAATGAAAGAAGCCAACGGAAGCGATGCGACCTATTACTCCACAGAATTAGGCAAACAAGGTAGTATTCTAGGGTTTCAAGAAAAAAGTAATTTACGAGTGAATGGTCGAACTACACTAGTAGGTGATGGATTAGATACACCCAACAAAGCTCTCGCTTCTGTTGTAGATGTATTCGGCGATTGCAATTCATTTTTGAATCAGCAAGATTTACCAATTGCAGCAAACAATGCAGCGTTTTTACAACTTAATTTAGTAGATGTTCTCGGTGAGCAGGACTACAGATGCTTCCTTGTAGGTGAAAGATGCGAACAAGTTGAATATATTAATAAAAGAACTGGTGAATACGATTCCACAGCACCTTCTCAAGATGTAAGTTCATCAAATATGCCTCTTATTATGCACTTCTTCGGTGAAATACGCAAATCCATTACAGTCAATAGCGATAATACCTATTTAATTTCTTATGCCTAAAATATCATTTAATATTTTTTATTTATTACTATATACTATAATAATAAGTAATGGAACTTACGAATAATACATTTTTAGAACTACGAGAAAAAGTAGCGGAAACTCAAAATCAAAATGGAGATTACGCACTATCACTCAAGAAACCTATTGTAGTTGAAGAAGGCGACCAACTTGTTTTACAAAAAGCAATTATAGATTCTAGATCAATTGACGCTGGTAAGATTGTTTTAGATAATGATACTGATTTTAAAATACAATTCACACCCTATATTAGTTTATTCCAAGCAGATAATAAGTATGAATGGAGCACCGCTGGTGCGACACCACTACCAGGTGCGAACATTAATGGAGATAATTTTTTATTAACAAAAAAAATCACAACTGGAGTAGCATTAGTTAATTTATTAGATATTGAAGTTCCACCAAATCCAGCCACTCCATATCCAAGTGATAAAGGATTTACTGCTACATTTACCTATAGAGATGCAGGTGATTCACCAAAAACCGCACATGTAGAAATGGAACGAGCTGGATTTAACTGGGTGTCCAAACCACTAGGCACAGACCTCAATATTATAGCAAGAAAAGATACATTCCAGTTTAATCAAGCAACAATTGATACTATTAATGAATTCGGTGGTATTGCAGCAGAAACAGATTTTAGAGCAGAAGAGGTAAACGCTGGAATTATATACCAACCAGTAGTTTTTGAGAGGAATGTTACATTAGAAGCTGGATCATACGCACCAACAGACTTTGCAAAACGACTTACGGATAAATTTTCATTATTAAATGAGGATCACGAATTTACAGCAACAAATCCAACTGACCCTAATAATTTATTATTGATGGATACATCATCCGCAGCTTATACTTCTATAGGAGCAAATCTAGATGAAAGACCGTGGATTAATATGACTACACCTCCGCAAGCTACAGCACCACAGAATATTTTTGCATTAAAAAAAGACGGTGTTCAAGATTACTTCTTCGGCACTACGCAATTTTCAATAGAATACGATGAAGCACTAAACTCTTTCAAATTTGAATATCTCCATATGCCGTTTTACAACGGAACAAACGATATTAGAGCTGCATATAGAGGGTTATTCGGTGGAACAGCGAAATATAAAATACAAAATAGAGAAGGTGGTGTTCTATTACACAATCTAAGAGCAGAAGATAAAGTAACTGGAAATGATGTAGATATATGGTCTGGTATTTTAGGGTTCAATTTAGCGAAGCTTTGTCCAGCACCAAATCAAGTCAATAATACTCATCTAGGAGCATATGTTCCGCAATACACAAACAGTGATGTTCAATTAGGAACTTGTTTTACTGGTGGTGCGACTGGATTAGATATTGCTGCATTAAAAACTACAATGCCTATAGTAACTTTACCATCTGCTGGATTAGAATCTATAATAGGCGATACAGTTGTTCCAATTCTAGCAAACGGCAATTTTTCCACCAATAACCTAGACTTCGGTTATTTTATGGTTGAAATTAACGGATTGTATAATGATGGTTTAATTACAAATACAGATATAAAGAAGCATATATTCGGCGTAATATCACGATATTATGAAAACGAAAACTATACTGCAGGTAGTTCGGCAGACGCACTTATTTACACGCATAAGGGTTCAACGCTATATTTGAACCAGTTAGGCGTTAGAATTCTAGATAGTAATTACAATGTCGCTTCTGGATTAGGTGATGATAATAGTGTATTTATTCAGCATCTAAAAGCAGTTGCTCCACCACAGCAATCAAAATAAAAATTGATTTATATTTTTTATTATTAGATTTATTAATTCAAATAAAGATGGCTTACAAAGATAAAGAAAAACAGAAGGAATATATGAAAAAATATAGAGAGAAGAATAAAGAGAAGTTAAAAGAAATGAAGAGAGAATATTATGAAGCGAATAAAGAAAAATTTAAAGAATATCGTGAAAACAATAAAGAAAAATTTAAAGAATATCGTGAAAACAATAAAGAAAAAATTAAAGAATATGATAAAGAATATCGTCAAACTCCAAAAGGTAAAAAGATAGGTAGAATAGCTGTATGGAAACAAATAGGAATAATTGCCGAAGATTTTGATGCGATTTATGAAAAATATGCGAATTGCCTAGAATGTGAATATTGTAAAACTCCATTTAAAAACAATCTAGACAAACATTTAGACCATTCGCACTCTATTACAGACAGACCAAATATTAGAGGTATATTATGTCGCACTTGTAATAACAGAGATATATTAAAAAATAAAGTATTATAATATACGAGAGATGTGGAAACAGATTCTGGAAGCGTTAAAAAAACTCTATTTGAAAATCCAATGTTTAATGTGTTGTAAAAGCGACTGCACGCTGGAGGTAGGCACTCAAACAGAAGACCAAGAAAAAGAAGAATAGTATTATATTTTTTATTTAAAGATAATTTTAATTATTGATTTACTGAACAATTTAAAATCATCGCAAACTCTAGAAAAAATGTATTCAAATATATATAAGAAAATGAATTCACTCAAATTATATGAATATCCAGATCTAACTAAGTGCCGACTCATATTGAACCACGAAGATATATGGAACGCCGATAGAAAGAAGTTATTAGCGTATGTATTAGAAGCCCTCAAAAATAAGAAAGTTCAAGTCAATTATTTTTGCGGAGGATACGGTAGATTATTCGGCGACAAATATGCTTGTGCGAATATGTGGAACAAAGTTAGAAGCACTCTATTCAAGAATACAGAATATGATATTGATATTGTAAATGCTCATTACAATATTTTTATGGATATGTGCAAAGCGAAAGGATTGAGTTGTCCATTAGTTGAATTGTATTGTAAAAATAGAGATGAGATTATTGAAAAATCATATATTGATAAGAAATGGCTCATTACCTATAACCGCAAATGGAAAAAGAATGAAACCAAAAAAGGAGTGGTTAAAATGTTATTCACTTGTTTTTTATTCGGTGGTGGAGAAAATACATTTATGAACCACTACAATATACTAAGAAAATCATTTAATATTGACTTTGATTTAAAAGGATTAAAGGAGGAAATCTCTAGGAATACAACAGAAATTCTAAAAGCAGATGAGAATAAAGATTTAATTAAGTGGGTGCGAAGAAATAAAAGAGAAAAAGCGAAGAAGAAACTCGGCGATAATTACGATGAAGAAGAGTTTACTGTTAGGAGTGGTTCATTGTTAAGTTATGTATTGCAAGAACAAGAAAAGATATTAGTAAGAAATGCGATTGATATATTTACTAAAAATAAAGTCAAGGTTACTAGTTATATTTATGATGGATTTACTATTTTAAAAGAAAATATAGATGAAAATAAAATAGATGAATTACTAGATTTAGTTAGTGATGATAATATTAGATTTATAAGGAAACCGTTTTGTGAAGGATTAGATATGAATAAGACTACTGACCGCTTTGATAGACACTTATTCAAAAGTCTAGGGTTTTTAACCGAAAGTGAAAAAGAGGAATACACTACTACCTATTACACTCAAAAAGCATATTTTGATTTATATCATTTTAAATTAGGAAATCCGTGTGGATATGGGTCTATTACTGGAGAAGGATTGAAAGTTATAAAATATAAGGACATCATGCATACATTCGTTGATTACTGGGGTATTAGAATAGAAAAGAATAAAAGTGGAGAAGATGAATGGGTTAGGTTTTCATTTATAAAGGATTGGGTTTTAGATGATTCTAAAAGAAGTTATGATGGTATTGATTCATATCCACCGCCCTTGGAATGCCCTCATTACATCTATAATACTTGGACACCATTCGATATTGAAAATTATGATGCGAAAAAAGAGGGCGATATATCTAGGATTTTACACCATTTTACAAATTTAGCAAATAAAGATGATAAGGTATATGAATATCTATTAAATTGGTTCGCTCATATAGTCCAGCGTCCAGCACATAAGACTAGAGTTATGATTATATTATATGGTATTGAAGGAACTGGAAAATCTATTATTAGTGAAGAATTGATGAAAGGAATAGCTGGAGAAGACAAATGCTTTGTAGGTCAAAAAGTAGAAACCCTATTCGGTAGATTTAGTGGATTACAAGGTAAGTTATTCATTACCTATAATGAAGGTAATTCAGCAGATACTATAAAATACATGGAAACAATTAAAGACCAGATTACTAGAAATAAAGGATCAGTAGAACAAAAAGGGTTAGATTCATATCAAGTTAGATTTATTGATAATTATATTATGACCACAAATCAATTGACCTCAATACCTATTACAACCACAAATAGAAGAATAATGCCTATTAAAGTGAATTATGAAATAGCAAATAATAAAGAATATTTTGATGCGTTGTATAGAGATTTAACTGATAAAGATATATTAAAAGCATTTTATGAGTTTTTAATGTCTAGGAATATTGATGATTTTGATGCAATCAATCACAGACCAGAAACAAAATTAACGAGAGAAATGAAGAGAGCAACTCTTACCTCAATGCAAGTTTTTATGATTAACCTAGAGAATGAAATTCAAAATCTATATGAAAGTAATTTTAACGGTGATACATTATATAACCATTATAAAAGTTATTGTAATATGAATGGATATGATAAATTGAAAAAGAAACAATCATTTTTAGCTGAAGTAAATTCAAATTATGGATTCATAGATAAAAAGAGATTTGGAACCGTTAATAAGTATGTTATTGATAAAGAACAATATGAAATATATATGAAAAGGATGAAAGATTATATATAAGATTAATACATAACTTACACGATTTTAGGCACTTTTTGGTCGCCTATTCCCTATAGTAATTATAGTATTTTATATTTTTATTTTTTTTCTAAAAAAGTAGTGTAAGTGATGTAATATATGAAAACCTTATAAAAGGCAATAAGAGGCATCAAAAACCATAAGGAATTGTTATACTTTTTATTGCCGACTTTACATCGCCGAAAATGTAAGGGTATGTAATAGCGTCAGTAAGTGCTATACTGAAGAGATAGAATTGAGGAGTTTGTTGTTGATTGTTTTTAATTTTTTGATTTAAGGATATATCATATTTTAATTGATATACAACTGAAGATGGATAGTGATACAATTACTCCACAAGAGATACTATCATATTTGAAAATGAAAAAGAAGCGTAGTGCATATATGAAACAGTTTTGGATCAATAATTTAAAAGATAGTGTTGATTTAAGCGATGAAGAGCGTGAGCGACGCAGACAGAAGCGAGCTGTAAGAAATGAGAAGGCGAAACTATATTATAGAAAAAAGAAAGCTGAATTGGAATCATTGAAGAAACAACAACAGAAATGATTTATAATTACTTTATAGTGCCTTTACTCCAGTTAATAGTTTTATTCATATTTTTCTTTTTTTCGGTGGAAATATCAATAACTTTTTGTCGTCCGTGCTTTGAAATAACTTCGTCTGCTGTGAGCGTTTTGCCGACTTTTTTAAGTGGTCTGCACGCACTAGTGTCTTTATTCTTTTCACTGCATTTAACAATTTTTCCATTTTTACTATATTGATACATATTAATCCATTCTTGCCGAAACCACTGTGATAGACCTTTAGTAGTCTTTTTACCAGAATATCTACCACCTCTTTTTTTATATTCTTTAACAATCAATCCGCTTCTGTATGCGGATGATTTAGGCATTTTCGCTTTGATTTTTGCTTTGACCTCATTATATAGGTCTTTATCGATTACATTTGATGGAATAGGCATTATTTTATATTATAATAGTATATAAAAATGCCTTATCACGGACAGACAAACAAACCTAAAATGGACAAACCTAAAATGAACAAGCGTAGAAAATTAACAGAAAAAGAAAAAATGGAATTAAAAAAACATCACGATTTAGTTCCTCATTCAAAATCTCAAAAAATGAAAATGATGCAAACTATGACTAGTTCATCTAAAAAATATGAAACCAAAGCATCATTGATGGCTTTACATAAGCGTTTATTCGGTAAGTAGTTCCAATAGTTCCAAGTAGTTCCATTAGTCAAAATCATAATACATTGTTGAACTAACTACTTGTCTTTTATATCCTTTGCGTTTTACATACGCTTTTCCTATATCTCCTAATTGTTTTACTTTCTTTTTAATTTCATCTAAACTATCTGTTTTACGGATATTCATTTTTTCTAATTCTTTATCCATAAATGCTTCCACTACTTTCGCTTTATCTTTACCATCTTTTACCCAAGAATAAGTATCACTTTCATCTCTTCCAAATCTGCTTCCTAAACTTCTTCTGCTACGCCCTATATCAAAATCCATAATTTGTTGTAGAACATATTTATAAGTATTATTATCTGGATTTGTATTTAATAGAAGTTCCAAAGAACGCCAAGTGTGAAAAGTTTTACCTCTTTCTCTTGCTTGTTCTCGTTTTAATTTTTCTACTTCTTCTCTTTCTTTTTGTTTTCTCGCTTTTTCCATCTGTTTTTTATCAAATGGACCAGGTTTTTTATTATTTTCCGCTAAATTTCTTAAAAATGGTGTGATATTAGCGTTTTTTATTTTTCTATCAGTTTTTACTAAATCAACCATTCTACTTAATGTATATGAACCTACCCTTGCTCCAGAAATAACACTTCTAACAAATCTTTTTAATTTATCTGCATTAAAAACACTTCTCGTCTTGCTCATATCTTCTCCAACTTTATCATTATTCCAAAAATCACCCATAGTTAGTTTTACGCCTCTTTTCGGCACTACAAATCCATTTACTATTTCTGTTTTAATCGCCATATTTCCTATTTTTTGTCTTAATTCTAATGGTAGTCCTTTTATAACATCAATAGGTTCCATTTTGTTTATCTCTTTTCTGCTTTTACCTATTCTCTGTTCTAATTCACTTTTAGGCGGTGATTTTGCTTTAGGTTTAGGTTTAGGCGGTGATTTTGCTTTAGGTTTCGCTTTAGGTTTCGGTGGCGATGCAGAGGGTCTTTCACCCTTTCTTAATTGCTTTCCAGTCTTTTTATCTTTACATGTAGTATATGTCGCACCAGACTTAGCTGTTCTATTATAACATTTTACATCTTTTTTAGGGGGCATAGTATATAGTTTATAATATAATGTAATATAATTTAATAGGGCGGTAAATTCGGTGCAGATGCTTTATTATTATCTATTTTATCTAGTAAAACTCGCAATCCATATTCTCTTAAAAAATCACGGACTTTACGGCAATCTTTACAAAACATTATTTTTTTATTACTTTTTTCGCTGGTATTAGAACAGAACACACAAGAGTATTTCTTTTTCTTTCCAAACATTTTTATATATATATTATATACATATAAAATGACTAGTTCTATGATTGACTTTGTCTCCAATTTTAATCTATTTATGAATGATCAATTAGAAGAAGACGAACCAGAGGTAGGCACAAGTGCCGAAGCTGGACGCGACTTACACAGCAGAACTGAACCAAACTATAAGAAAAAACCATTAAAACATATTTTTAATGATTTACCAAAATCCAAACAGAAAAACAAACCAAAACCTAGAAAAAAAAATGATTGATTATATTATACAAACTGAATATGAGTAATTCTACACGCTCACATACATCTCCACACCACATTACATTTTTGAACGATGCAGCGAAAACCGATTTTACTGATGCTATGAATTCCGCTAGTTTATCTATTGAAAAGGGTAGTGATGCTACAGCTTCCACGATCCAACAAGTAGGTATGTATGCTCATAATGGAGTTAATTATGAAAGACTAGTTTGCGATAGTGATGGACATTTACAAGTTGATATTGTTTCTGGCGGAGGTGGTGGCGGTGACGCGAGTGCGTCAAATCAATCCACTCAAATAAGTCTCGCTACATCTGGTAATGCTTCTTTAACAAGTATTGATGGTAAAATCACAGCGTGTAACACTGGAGCTGTTGTAATCTCCAGTGGTTCTGTTACTGAAAGTAATTCAGCTGCTATATTAAGTGATACAAATGATATTACAGCGAATACTCTTTTAATTGCTGGTGATACTACTTCTTTAGATGCTAAAATCACAGCGTGTAACACTGGGGCTGTTGTTGTCTCCAGTTCTGCTCTGCCTTCTGGTGCTTCCACTAGTGCTTTACAAACTGGCGCCAATTCATCTCTTTCTGCTATTGAATCGTCCGTAGCTGGAACTCTCACAGTAGATGGAAGTGCGTCCGTCCAACCAGTTAGTGCTAGTGCCTTGCCTTTGCCTTCTGGTGCTTCCACTAGTGCTTTACAAACTGGCGCCAATTCATCTCTTTCTGCTATTGAATCGTCCGTAGCTGGAACTCTCACAGTAGATGGAAGTGCGTCCGTCCAACCAGTTAGTGCTAGTGCCTTGCCTTTGCCTTCTGGTGCTTCCACTAGTGCTTTACAAACAAGCGGTAATGCTAGTCTAAGTGCTATTCAAGGTTCGCATTATGCGGATGGTGATTCTATCGCTGCAGCTGATACTGGTGTTTTAATTATGGGTAGAAATGGAACAAACACCGCCAAACCAATTCACATAACAAACAACGGCGATGTAGAAGTTGAAATCGCTGATTTTGTTAAGGGTTCTACTACATCTGCTCAATCTTTTCCAGTAACTCTTCCAAGTGATGCAGCGACACTCAATGTTAAGAGTTTTGAAGTGCGTAATATAGGTTCTAGAGGTAATCTCGCCAACAATGTTAGTATTAGTTCTGGAGCTCAATCGTCCACTGTTGATGTAAGTGGAATGAGTGTATGTAATGTAATATACCAAGATACAGCCACTTCTTCCTTTGATGGACTCGATATTGATATATCTGTAGATGCAGGCACGAATTATGAAGAGGGTTTTGCTTCTTTATTTCCTTCCAATAATTTAGCTGGAACTAAAAGAGTAGCCTCTTACATGGCGTTAGATGTTCGTGGTATTACAAATATCCGTTTAACAAATAGTTCTTCCACTGATACATATACTGGAGTTATTGCCTCTGTTGTAGGTTCTCCATAATTAATTATTTCCTAGATATATTTTATACTTTCATAATGAATGAATTAGATTTATTAGAAAATTTCGCTGAATTGATTCATACCTATTGTTTGAAAGAGCGATTAAGATATGAAAATATGAATAAAAAAGATTTTACAATGTGGCGTAATCATATTGAATTTGCTAAAAATAGTCCATATACTAGAATATTACATTTCTTTAATGATAGTGATTATAAAATGGTCAAAGAGGGCATATATGAAATATTATTTCAAAAAATGGCTCAAGTCAATCGTGATGCATTACAACTAGAATTAGATGAATTAAAAGAAGTTCCATTAGATTCGTTAATAGCATCTGGTGAGGTTATATTGAATCCAATTTGTAATCCATACAAACAAGAAATTATTGAAAAAGAAGAAAATAAAAAGAAAAAGAAAAAGAAAAAGAATCAATCACTAGTAGTTTTAGAAAAAGATGTATGAATATTGTTAATATCAATATTTTTATATACATCCTTTACATTACAAGAACGGCATAAAATAGCACGGATATTCTGTTTATCAGTTATATTATGGTTATGATCTAGACAACGGTAGAATCCATTTTCAAATTTACAATTACAGTAATCGCAGTTTGTAGCGTTTTTATATATTTCATATACTTTATATATATCGTCTGCAATAACCCCTCTACATAACCACTTATCTATTCTATAACCTCGTCGCCCAGGTTCAGTTTTTCTATAGGCTCGTTGTTTTTCATTTACAAGTTCGTTATTATCTTTTCTATATTGTCTTCTTTGTTCATTTATCTTATCTTTATTTTGCTCATAATATTCTCTTCGTTTTTGAAGCTGTAATTCTTTATTCATTTTATTAGTATATATATATATAGTAATATAAAATAATATATAGTTGATTATAATACGCGTCAAATAAAATCTCTAGGTTTTTATTCATTCCAACCGAACATCGGTTTAATCAATTCTTCAATTATTAGTGGAGGTATTCTATAACGGTCATCTCTATTCGTTCCACCTCCAACTCCTACTTGCTTTGTTCCAGCTTTACCCCAACTTCCTAGAGTTTTTGCGTGTATTTCTTTTTGTTGAATATTAGGGTAATCTTTATATTTCTCTCGTAATTCCTTACTATTTACTCTTACAATAGTTCCATCTTCCGTTATAATAGTTTTAGAAGTGCCCATTCTTTCACGGTGGATTTTTTGCGTAACCTTTTTATCTGTTTCTTTTTGATATTTCAAATTTCCTAGTTGTTGTTTATGAGTAGTTCTTTTTTCAATCGTAATCATATTTTCACAATCATTTTTGCATCGTTTAGTGATCACTCCATCGTAATTAGTAATGAATCTCGTAGGTTTTTTGTAACCCCAATCACTATATTTACAATAATCAAAATCATTGTTGTAATAATCATTGCGATTTAGTGAATCAATATAACTCCACATTTTAGAACCGAGTGGATTTTCCAACCAATAAAATTGAGGTTGAAAATAATCAATGATTTCAAATGTTTTATTGACCATCGGTTTTCCTTTATTGTTAATATCAATCTCTAGGTCTTCTTTAGTAATCACCGTTCCATCTGGTTTTATAGTTTTAGAGCATCGTCCAACCCAAGAGTTTCGCAATCTACTCCAATATAGACAGACTGGACTTGCGGTAATTATATCAAAATGACCTACTTCATATTCTTTGTAATTCCAAGTCATAATATCTTCACAATGAGTAGGGTTATATTTCGCTTCAATATCCACAGATATAACTTCAGCACCCATCTCCTCAAATACCTTTCCAACTGATCCAGTTCCTTTATATAGTTCCAATACACGCATGTTGAAGTGTTCTTATATATAGTTTTACAATATAAAAAATACAAGAATATAAGAATCAATTTTTATTATAGAGTGGATTTTTAGGTTCATACCTAGACATTCTCTAGGTTTTACTACTCTTAATTATATCTTTCATACAAAGTGTCTTCTATTTCATCTCTTATGTTTTTCCAAATAAATTCAATCATAAAATCTTTTGTTTTATCGATATCTAAAATAATTTCTAGACATTTTTCTTTATCACAATCATAATCTTCTAGTAATATTCCTAGCGATTCGCAATGGTAT
>VMHT01189000.1_pt1 | contig 17279 bp, 15 predicted proteins | sample 4693611 | NCBI WGS metagenome assembly VMHT01 (sample SAMN12280063, study PRJNA550983) | marine metagenome | isolation source: seawater sampled from same location over 5 years 0.02-0.2 micron viral filtrate | place: USA: collected off the coast of southern California halfway between the port... ...
TACCTGGATTCGATTATAAAAAAGAAGTTAAAAAATTAGATTTTAAAGCCTTAAAAAAAGATTTATTTAAATTAATGACAGATAGCCAAGAGTGGTGGCCTGCAGATTTAGGAAGCTACACAGGGCTTATGGTGAGATTGACTTGGCACCAGGTTGGAACTTACAGAGAGTTTGACGGTAGGCCAAATGTCGGATCGCATAGATTTTCTCCGCAAGACTCATGGCCAGATAATACAAACCTAGATAAAGCTAGACGTCTACTTTGGCCAATTAAAAAAAAATATGGAAATAGGTTAAGTTGGTCTGATTTAATGGTTTTAGCAGGAACTATGGCTTATGAAAAAGCTGGTTTTAAAACTTTTGGTTTTTCATTTGGTAGAGAAGATATATGGGGACCGGAAAAAGACGTATACTGGGGGAAAGAAACAGTTCCATTAGCTGTAAACAGATACGGAGATCCAAATGACAGATCATCTCTTGAAGCTCCATTAGCAGCATCTCACTTTCAATTAGTTTACGTTAATCCAGAAGGAGTTGAAGGAAAGCCAGATCCGATTAGGACTGCTATGGATGTTAGAGAAACTTTTGGACGAATGGGCATGAACGACGTAGAAACAGCAGCGCTAACTGTAGGCGGTCACTCAATTGGAAGAGCCCACGGAAATGGAGATCCTGCTAATTTAGGACCAGAACCGGCTGGAGCTGATATTCACGAACAAGGTTTTGGTTGGATACAAAAAAATGGCGGTACAGGCGTAAATCAAATAACTTCAGGTCTTGAAGGCGCTTGGACAACAAATCCAGATAAATGGGATCACCAGTATTTAGATCTTTTGCTCAACTATGAATGGGAAAGTAAAAAAAGTCCAGCAGGAGCTTGGCAATGGGAACCTATAAATCTAGAGGAAGAAAAGAAACCAGTTGATTTAGGTGACCGGACAAAGAAAGCGAGAATTATGTTCACTGATGCTGATATGGCTATGGCAATGGATCCTGAATATAGAAAAATCTCTGAAAGGTTTTACAAAGATCCAAAGTTTTTTGAAGACTCATTTGCTAGAGCTTGGTTTAAGTTAACACACAGAACAATGGGTAATAAAGAAAACTACATTGGTCCTTGGGCACCGAAAGAAGACCTGGTTTGGCAGGGCAATGTTAAACCATCTAAAAAGAAATTTAACGCAGACAAAGTTAAGAAAATGATTTCAGCAAGTAAATTGAGCAATAGTGATCTAATAACTACTGCTTGGGATAGTGCTAGAACATATAGAAGAACCGACAAAAGAGGCGGGGCAAACGGAGCAAGAATCCGTTTAGAGCCAATGAAAAACTGGGAAGCTAACGAACCTAAAAGATTATCTAAAGTACTTAAAGTTTTAGAAGGTATTGCAAAAAAAACAGGCGCGTCTATTGCAGATACAATTGTTCTAGCAGGTAACGTAGGTTTAGAAAAAGCAATAAAAAAAGGTGGTTCAAAAGTGAAAGTTCCATTTAATCCTGGAAGAGGAGATTCTACTCAAGAACAAACTGAATTTAGAAATTTTAAGTGGTTAGAGCCTCTACATGATGGATTTAGAAACTTTGTAAAATCAGATTACTCGGTAATGCCAGAGGAACTTTTGTTAGAAAGAGCATCACTAATGGGACTAACAGCACAAGAAATGACTTGTTTAGTTGGAGGAATGAGAGTTTTGGGAACAAACCATGAGTCGTCTAAAACCAAAGGTGTATTTACTGATAAAGTAGGTGCTTTAACTAATGATTTCTTTCTAAACTTAGTTGATATGAAATACATATGGAAACCAACAGGCAAGAACTCTTACGATATCATTGATCGTAAAACAAAAAAGATAAAGTACACAGCATCTAGAGCTGATTTAGTTTTTGGTTCTAACTCTATACTGCGATCTTATGCTGAGATATATGCTCAAGATGATAATAAAGAAAAGTTTGTAAAGGATTTTGTATCAGTATGGACTAAAATAATGAACGCTGATAGAGTAAATTTAAAAAAGTTAAATTAATATGGAAATTGTTAAATCATCAAAAAATTTAGAAAATCTTAATCAAAATATTAAGGATGACTTTTTTGTTGTTCCAAATCTCAAATTTGATGTTGAAAAATTAAGAGCAGATTTTAATTTAATTGTAAAAAAAAAGAAATTTAACACACTTGGTATCAAAAATTTTGGTGCGATTGCTTTAAATCAAATTCCAGGTGATAAATCCTCTATTGAGGGTCATAATGTAAGAGGCACTTATTGGACAATTCCCGATGAAGAAGGAAAAGAAATTGAAAGAGATAAACCTGTAGATGAGTCAAAGTACACTGAAATAGTTCCAGAATTTAAAGGAACGTATTTTGAAGAAGTCTACAATGTTATTAGTAACCATTTTAAATTAGGAAGAGCTAGAATTTTATTAAAGGAACCACGATCAACTTTAAGCTGGCACAGAGATCCAGAACCAAGATTGCATATACCAATCATAACAAACAAAGGTTGCAGAATGGTTATAGAAGAGGTTTGCAGACACATGCCTGCAGATGGGTCAGTTACTATCACTAATAATACAAAATATCACAACTTTTTTAATGGGGGTGAGCAAGATAGAATTCATTTAGTTGCATGTGTTTTAGAAAATCCATTTAAACCAGCTAATTAAAAACCTAAAAAAAATTTATGACAGAGTTTAGTAGAGGTATATTCAAAGTTATAGCGAGCACGAGTGCAGGAAGAGCACTTGTTTATACGTGTGGACACGTCATAATAGCTATGACAGTTGTATCTCTATTAACAGGCGCAAGCTTATGGGAAGCAGGACTAGTAGCTTTGGTAGAACCGACTATAAATGGATTTTGGTATTATGTCTTAGATAAAATTTGGTCTGCGAAATTTAAAAATTAAAATTATAACAATCCCCACAAGCTATCTTTTTTAACCCAACCTTTAAATTTATCTACTGTTATATTGCACCATTCATCTTTGCACTTTTTAATTTTACAAAGCCGGCCTTTCTTTAGAATTACTTTAGGAGTCGAATAAATAGTTGGTTTATTAAAAACCAGAACGTCGTCATCTATCGTTATAGCGGCTTTTTTCTTTGAAAGTTGAGAAATATGAATCCAGCCAGAATTATTTTCATGATCTCTTATTTTTCTAAAAGTATCCGATTTATCTTGAATTAGAACTGGTAAAAATTTTTTTTTGTAAAAAATTTTTACAGGGTAATCAAATGATGGTCCTTGGCGTAAATTTACCTTCTCGTTTCTTAATGTAAGAAAATACTCTTCTTTTGCGTACAAATTATTTGTAATAAAAAATAAAATTAGAAAAAAAATTATTTTTTGCATTTATTAATACAATTGTTATTTATACCTATCTTTACTGTTCTTAAGTTTATTTTTAGAGAATTAAATACTAACATATTTGTATTTAAATCACTTTTTAAATTTAAAATTGTTTTTAAAACTTCATTTGCCTGGAGTGTTCCCATAATACCGGCTACCGGAGAAAAAATTCCTTCTGTTTCACAATTGTTTTCTAAAGTTGGTTGCTCTGGCATAAAGCACCTATAACATGGTCCTGCTTTATTAAAATTGAATTTAAAAAGATGTCCATCAAAACGACTTATAGCGGCAGAGATAAGAACCTTTTTATTTTTTTTACAAAAATCATTTATTAAATATCTAGTTTCATAGTTATCGGTACCATCGCAAATTATTTCATAACTTTTTAGAATAGATTGTATATTTTTAGAAGTTAATCTAGATTTAAAAGTTTTAATTTTAATATTTTTATAAATTTTTTTTACTTGGGTTTTAGCTTGTATGACCTTATATTTATTTAAATCATTACTATTAAATAATATTTGTCTATTTAAATTACTTATTTCGACTTTGTCAGGATCGACTATACCTACATTCCCAACACCTGAGGCTGCTAAGTAAGTAAGTAGCGGACATCCTAAACCGCCCATCCCGATAATTAATATTTTTGCTTTTCTTATTCTTTTCTGACCTAGTATGCCAACTTTTTTAAGAATTATTTGTTTTTCGAATCTTTTGAATTCTTTAAAATTAAAATTCATTATTTACTTGGTTCCAGTTGAACCAAAGCCACTAGAACCACGTTTTGTATCTTCTAGTGTTTTTACTTCTTTTAAATTAGCTTTAACTATAGGACATAAGACCATTTGAGCTATTCGCGCACCATTTTCCACCAAAAAACTTTTAGCGCCTAAATTAATTAAGATTACTTTTAATTCTCCCCTATAATCAGCATCAATTGTTCCTGGGGTATTTAAAATACTTATTTGATTTTTTGCTGCTAAACCAGATCGTGGCCTTATCTGAATTTCAAAGTTTTTAGGAATCGAGACAGCTATTCCTGTTGGTATAATAGCGGTAGATCCAGGCTTAATCTCAATATTTTCATTTACATGAGCAGCAAGATCTAAACCAGAAGATCCTTCTGTTTCGTATTTGGGTAATCCAACTTTATCAGAAAGTCGCTTAATTAAAATTTCTGTCATCAAGTAATTTATCTAACAAAATTTGTGCAATTTTATTAGCTATAAAACTTTTTTTATTTTTAGGAAAATGTTTGATATTTCCTTTTTTATCAAACATTGTAACTTTGTTGTAATCAGAATTAAAACCAATATTTTTTTTAGAAACATCATTAGCAAAAATAAAATCACAATGTTTGTTTTTAATTTTACTTAAAGAGTTTTTAGTTAAATTATCTGTTTCAGCTGCAAACCCAGCTACTATTCGAGGTCTGCTTTTATTATTTTTTGATAAATATTCTAAGATATCTTTATTTTTTTTTAAAATCATAGAATTGGACTCTATTTCATCCTTTTTAATTTTTTTATTTTTTTTAAGAACTGGTTTAAAATCTGCCACAGCGGCTGCACAAACTGCTAAATCTACTGGCAAAGAATCTTTGACCTTGACCATCATTTCATCTGCGGAGGTTACTTTTTTAACCTTAATATCTTTAGGAGCTTTGTAACTTGATGGACCAGCAATAACTGTTGTTTTAATGCCAAGTTTATTTAATGCCACAGCTATTTCATAACCTTGCTTACCACTAGATTCGTTTGAAATATATCTTACTGGATCAAGATATTCCCGCGTTGGACCTGTTGTTACCAATGCTTTTAAATTCTTTTTTTTAACAATGTCTTTTTTATCGAAATAATTCTTAAGATAGGAAAATATCTGTCTTGGACTAGACATTTTTCCCTCACCAAATTCACCACACGCCATTTCACCTTTTTCAGGACCAATGAATAAATATCCAAAATCTAGTAAAACCTTAAAATTAGCTTGAGTAGCCTTATGTAACCACATCCTAACATTCATCGCAGGGACTAATAACACATCTTTATTTGAAGCCAATAAAACAGTTGTTGCTAAATCTTCAGCTTTTCCAATTGTTAGCTTACTCATAAAATTAGCTGTCGTTGGCATTACAATTATTATGTCAGCCCATCTAGATAAAGCTATGTGATCAATTTCAGTTTCTGTATCTTGATCAAAAATATTTTCATATGTTTTAGATTTAGTTAGAGTAGTAAGCGACAAAGGTGTTACAAATTCTTTTCCACTTTTAGTTAGAATTGTTTTTATCTCTGAGCCATTCTTTCTTAACAACCTAATGAGGTCCAAAGACTTATAGGCCGCTATTCCTCCTCCAATAATTATTAAAATTTTCTTATTTTTAAGTTCCATACCGAGATTAAAATACTAATAGCATAACAATTACAACACCAAAAAAACTCATAATAATGTTATTTCTAAAGTTTTTAATTTTCATCTGTTCTATTTCTAGATTTTTATTACTAGGACCAACACTTATTTTTCCCTCTGCCATAAGCTTTAAAGCGTAGTTAGCTTTATCCATCAATTCAGGGAAATCAGGAATTCTTTTAATTATTTCTGCAGAAGTATTTATTGCAGTATCAATAGTCTTTTTAGGTCCTTTCAAATTCTTTAACCATTCTTCTAAAACTGGCTTTGAGACTTCCCAAATATTTGTTTCTGGGTATAGTTTTCTTGCAACACCTTCGACTACTACCATATTTTTTTGTAGCAATAACAGAGATGGTTGAGTGGCCATATTAAACTTTTCTGTTATTTCAAATAATTGAGCCAGCAAATTTCCACCGGAAATATCTTTAATAGACTGGCCGAATATAGGCTCCCCAACAGACCTTAAGGCTTGAGCAAATTCATCTCTCGAGGCTTCCTGAGGAACGAGCCCGGCTTGAAAATGAACGTCGGCAACTTTAACGTAATCTCTTTGAATAAATCCATATAAAATTTCTGCTAAATATTTCCTGTTATTTTTATCCAGCCTACCCATAATACCAAAATCAACAGGAACAATATTTCCTTTAGAGTCCACAAACAAATTGCCTTGATGCATATCTCCATGAAAGAAACCATCTCTCACTGCTTGTTTGAGAAAATGTTGTATTAAATTCTCTGCTAGCTTTTTTAAGTCAACACCTTGATCTTCTAATTTTGTATGTTCTCTAATAGAAATACCTTCGACTTTATCTAAAGTAAGTATTTTTTTTGTTGTGTAGTTCCAGTAAATTTTAGGAACATTGAAGCCAATATCAGATTTTGTATTTTCAAATAATTCATTTGCAGCAGCAGCCTCAAATCTTAAATCCATTTCAATATTAGTAATTTCTCTTAATAAATGAACAACCTCAATTAATTTAAGTCTTTTTACTTTTGGAATTGAACTCTCAACAATGTATGCAAACAGCATGAGTGCATCCAACTCTTCGTTAAACAATTTTTCTATTTCAGGTCTTAATATTTTTATCGCAACTTGTTTTTCTTGGTTCTCATTTTTGATCTTTGCAAGATGAACTTGAGCAATAGATGCAGCCGCAATAGAATCGCTTATTTCAATAATGTTATTAAATTGTTTTTCTCCTATCTCTTTTTTAATTACTCTCTTTGCCTCGTAAAGATCAAATGCTGGCACTTTATCTTGAAGCTTCTCCAAATCTTTAGCCATTTGATCTCCAATAATATCTGGCCTTGTAGCAAGAAATTGACCCAGCTTGATGAAAGTGGTCCCCATACCTTGTAAAGCTAAACAAAGTTTTTCACCTGGTTTTTGATTATTCTCAAATCGATTATTTTCTGTTCCGATTGAGATAAAACTAAAAAATAAATTAATTGGTAAAGGAATTTGATGGACTTGATTTATAATATCAACTGCCCCTGAAGTAGATAACCTTCTAGCTATTTGAAATAAATTAAAAACTCTTTTAAACATTATATTTTCCAACCAGAATGTATCGCTGAAATACCATTTGATAAATTTCTATATTCCACATTAGAAAAACCATTTTTAATCATCAGCTCACATATTTGCTTCTGGTTATAAAATGAATCTATACTTTTAACTAGATATTCATACGGCTTAGAAGAACCCGCAATATATTTTCCAGCTATTGGGATAATTTTAGAATATTGTTTATATAAAAAATTTAATGCCTCATTATCTATTTTTGAAAATTCTAAGCACATAAATCGACCACCTGTTTTTAAAACTCTGTAAGCTTCTTTTAAAGTTTTATTAATATCACTAACATTTCTTATCCCGTAACTTATAGTGTAATAATCAAAAGAATTATCTTTAACAGGTAGAACTTCAGCTGCAGCTTTTATCCACTCAATATTCTTATATTTTTTTAAATTTTTTTTCCCTACTTCGAACATATTATTATTTGGTTCTACACAAGTTATTTTTGAAGAATGATTAGTATGATTTGAAAATAATTTTGCTATATCACCTGTGCCAGATGCAACATCAATAAGATTTGAATTCGGAGATGGATTAAGCCAACTAATATATTTTTCTTTCCAAATACGATGAATGCCTAGAGACATAATATCATTCATCAAATCATATTTCTTATAAACTTTTGAAAATACCGAATTGACTAATTTTGTTTTATCTTGAATATTGTTTTTCATTAAATAATTATATGCCAGAATTACCAGAAGTTGAAGTTGTTAAAAGGTCTCTGACCGACAAAATTCGAAAATTAGTCGTTGAGAGAATAACAGTTAAAGATGAAAAATTAAGATATAGAATTAATAAAAACAAATTAAAAGTTCTATTAGGCCTTAAGATTATCAAAATTTTAAGAAGGTCAAAATTCTTATTATTTGTATTTGAAAAAAACACTGTGATGCTTGTTCATCTTGGCATGACAGGTAAATTTTTTTTTATTAATGAGAAAGCTATTAAACATAAAACAAGTTTTTACTATAATTTAGATGAGTCTAAAGATAATAAGCATAATAGATTGATATTCTCATTATCTAATAAGCAGAAATTAATTTATAATGATATTAGAAAATTTGGTTTTATTAAAATTTTAGAAAAGAAACAGCTCAAGCACAACTTTCACCTTAAAAATTTAGGTCCCGAACCATTGGGTAATAGTTTTGATTTTAAATATTTTAAAAATTATCTAATTAATAGAAACAGAACAATTAAAGATATTTTAATGGATCAAAAGTTTGTATCAGGGTTGGGTAACATATATGTGAACGAGGTGCTTTTTTTAAGCAAAGTAAAACCAACAAAAAAAACTTATTTAATCAAAAATAAAGAAATCCATAAAATAATTAATAATATAAAAATAACGCTAAAAAAGGCGATTTCTTTGGGTGGTTCGTCCTTAAGAGATTTTTCTAGTAGTGATGGAAAAAAAGGAGAGTTCCAACAATATTTTTATGTTTATGGGAGAAAAGGAGAAAATTGCTTAAATAAAAATTGTAACAAAAAGATTATAAAAACAGTTATAGGAAATAGAGCTACTTTTTACTGTCCTAAGTGCCAAAAATAATAAAGTTGACCGTGTAAATTCATTTCTATATATAATCGTAAAAAATGCCTAATACTAAATCAGCAATTAGAAGAGTAAGAAGAGTTAAAAAACAAACTCAAGTTAACAGAATTAGGAAAAGTAAGTATAAAAATGCTGTTAAGCAAATGGAACTTTTAATTAAAAACAAAGAGAAAGATAAAGCAAAAAAATATTTTTCAAAGTTTCAATCAATTCTAATGCAGGTTGCTAAATCAGGTATTATAAATAAGAACACTGCATCAAGAAAGATTTCTAAGATTTCAAAAAAAATTTCCTCTAAATAACAATTTAGAGTTGATCATCTAAAAAAATTTAATCTACATTTAGTATCTTCTAACCAAATATAGATACTTAAAGCATTAAGTTGAAATTTTTTTTTAATTCTATCTTAACGATAATTGTACAACCAAATATAAATTTTATTTTTGATTACAACCTCTACTTAGTTGCAAATGATTTTAAAAGGGAGTTTAAAAGAATTTCTTTAAGATTTCTACATGGATAACAATATTACAAAAAAACAAAACAATTTTATTTCTGAAGAAGAAAAAACGTTAAATTGGGAAGAGATACAAACTACCTTTAAGAAAACTTTTGGAACCGAAGTCTATGATAGTTGGTTACAAAAAATTTCACTTGTTAAAGAATACACTGACTATTTAATTTTCGGAGTACCTACTAGGTTTTTTAGAGATTGGATCGTATCAAGGTATCTAGATAAAATTTTAGAACAAGTAAAAAGCTTTAAGTTGAGTTTGAATAGAATTGAGTTCAAAATAATCGAGGATAATAAGCAAAATCAAGAATATTTGAAGATTAATGAGTTAAATAAAGTAACAGAAATTAAAGACTCTATTCTTAATTACAATAGACTAAATCCAAATCTTAATTTCGATAGTTTTATAGAGGGCAAGAGTAATGATATAGCCCTATCTTACTCTAAAAAAGTATGTGAGCATATTGCAAGATACAACCCACTATATATTTGTGGTGGAGTAGGTCTTGGAAAAACCCATCTTTTGAATGCTATCGGCTTAAAATTACAAAATAATAACAACGTAATGTTTATTTCTGCAGAACGATTTATGTATCATTTTATAAAATCAATTAAGAAAAATGATATGGTAAATTTTAAAGATTTTTTTAGAAAATCTTCAGTTTTCATAATAGATGATATTCAATTTATAAGTGGGAAAGAAAGCTTGCAGGAAGAATTTTTTCATACTTTCAACAGTCTTATAGACAAAGGTTCTCAAATCATAATATCTGCAGATAGATCCCCGATGAAACTTGACAGGGTACAAGATAGAATTAAATCCAGATTAGCTGGTGGACTAGTTGTAGATATTGATCTCCCTGATTTAGATTTAAAAGTAAAAATTATAAAAAAGAAAATTGAAGAAATACAAAATCAATTTAAAGAAAATATAAAATTGAGCGAGGAAGTGATTAGTTATATTGGTACTGAAAGCAAAACAAATATTAGAGAACTAATTGGTGTCCTTAATAGAGTAATTGCTTTTAGTAGAGTTAATAATAAAGAACTAACAATTAACGACTGTAAAAATATTTTGCGAGATGTTTTTACTCAAATAAGAGTTGTTACCGTAGACAAAATACAAAATGTTGTCTCAAACTATTTTAATATAGCTTTAAGCGAAATGCTTTCTCAAAGAAGATCCAGACCCCTTGCAAGGCCGAGACAAATAGCAATGTACCTTGCAAAAAAAATGACATCTAGATCTTTACCAGAAATCGGCAGAAGATTTGCTAATCGTGACCACACTACAGTTATACATGCTGTAAAAACAATCACGCGACTTTCGGAACAAGATGATGAAATGAAGAAAAATATTAATCAGATTAAAAGTTTACTTTTAGAACAATAATTAAATGCAATTCTCAGTTAAAAGAGACATTTTATTAAGATCATTAAATTTTGTTCAGGGGGTTGTTGAAAAAAAAAATACGCTTCCTATTCTCTCAAATGTTCTTCTGCAGCTAAAAGATAAAAAATTATCGATAGTAGCCACTGATCTGGATATGATATTTTATGATGAAATTTACGATGTGAAAATTGTTAATGAAGGAAGCACAACAACATCTGCAGCTATTCTCTATGATATTTTAAGAAAGATATCTTCAAATTCTGAATTAAACTTTGAATTAAAATCTGAGAATAAACTTAGTCTTAAAAGTGATAATTCTGACTTTAATTTACTCTGTCTTCCAACGGATAATTTTCCAACTTTTGCAGATGAATTTGAAGGTCAAGAAATTTCATTAAATAATAGTAGATTTCTGAAGTTATTAAATAAAACTAAAATTTCGATATCTAATGATGATACAAGGCATTATTTAAATGGAATTTTCCTTCATTTGACAGAAGGTCATGGTAGACAATTTTTAACTGGTGTTGCTACTGACAGCCATCGACTGTCTTCAAGTAGTTTAGAAATTGATAAAAATGACTTTAATTCTCTAATTTTACCTCGAAAAACAGTTTTTCAATTATGTTCTTTATTAGCTGAAACTTCTGATCAACTGACAATGCAATCAAGTGAGAATAAAATTAAATTCACGCTAGGTAAGACGAAACTAATTTCAAAAGTAATAGATGGAAAGTTTCCTGATTACAAAAAAGTTGTACCTACATCAAATGACAAAATATTAACTGTTACATCAAAGGATTTTGTTAGTTCAATAGAGAGAGTAGCGAGTGTTTCTTTAGATAGAAAAGAAGGTGTAAAATTGGAAATTAATAAGGATAATGTTCAATTATCAGTTAATAGTGCTAATTCTGGAGATGGTAATGAAAAAATTAAAGCCGAATTTAGTTCTGACAAATTGAATATAAGCTTCAATTCAAAATATTTAATAGATATTGCATCGGAAATTGAAGATAAAAATCTAAAAATTAATTTAAAAGACTCAGTTTCCCCTGTCCTAATAGAAGATCTTTCGGATAAAAATAGTTATTACGTTATTATGCCAATGAAAATCTAAGATTTTCAAAATTTAGAATAAAATTTATTTTTTGCCCTAGAATTGTTGATACATCACCATTCTAAGTCATCATGGCCACCAGCAGTTTTCTATTAAGATAAAAAAATGATATAAAGCTTTATCAAAAAAAATGTCAAAAAGTTCTGTTTTAAATAATAAAAAAGCATCTTACGGTGCAGATGCCATAAAGGTATTAAAAGGTTTAGACGCCGTAAGGAAAAGACCAGGTATGTACATTGGTGACACTGATGATGGATCAGGATTACACCATATGGTTTTTGAGGTAGTAGATAACTCTATAGATGAAGCATTAGCCGGACATTGTAAAAATATAGCAGTATCAATAAATTCAGATAATACTGTTTCAGTTGAGGATGATGGCCGAGGAATTCCAGTTGACATGCATAAAGGTGAGAAAATGTCTGCTGCAGAGGTTATTATGACTCAATTACACGCTGGAGGAAAGTTTGATCACGACTCTTATAAAGTGTCAGGAGGCTTGCATGGAGTTGGAGTTTCAGTTGTAAATGCTTTATCTGAAAAACTTGATTTAAATATTTATAGAGATGGAAATGAGTATGAGATAAAATTTAAAGATGGAAATTCGATAAAACCTTTAAAGAAAATAGGAAAAACAAAAAAAAAAGGTACAAGAATAACCTTTTTACCATCCAAAGAAATTTTTTCATCAATTAAATTTAGTTCTTCAATTTTAGAGAAAAGAATAAGAGAGCTTGCATTTCTTAATAAAGGTATTGGAATTAAATTAATTGATAATACCTCAAAAAAATCTAAAGAAATTTTACATAAATATGACGGAGGAATTCTAGAATTTGTTAAACATATAAACCAAAAAAAACCTATTTTAGTGAATAAAAATGAAAAAGAGGTTTTTAAAAAACCTGTTTACGTTACAGCAACAAAGAATAATGTAGTTGTAGAGTGCTCTTTTGAATGGAACGCAGGATACTCAGAGGAAGTACTTCCATTTACCAATAATATTCCCCAGAAAGATGGAGGAACTCACTTGCTAGGGTTCAGAAGTGCTCTAACAAGGATAATTAATAAATATTCATCTGATAAAAATAATAAGAAAAATAAAATAACTTTATCTGGAGAAGATATTAAAGAGGGCCTAACGGCAGTTCTGTCAATTAAAATGCCTGATCCAAAATTCTCATCACAAACAAAAGATAAATTAGTTTCCTCTGAAATTAGAAATGTAGTTGAACATATTATTAATGAAAAAGTATCTACTTGGTTTGATCAAAATCCTTCAATAGCCAAAACAGTTTTAGAAAAAATTACTCAAGCGGCAATGGCAAGAGATGTTGCTAGAAAAGCCAGGGATAACGTAAGAAGAAAAGGAACTTTCGAACTGTCTGGTCTTCCGGGTAAATTAGCAGATTGTCAAATACAAAAAAGAGAAGGAACGGAATTATTTATAGTAGAGGGAGACTCAGCAGGAGGTTCAGCTAAACAAGGAAGAGTAAGAGAATATCAAGCGGTACTCCCACTTAGGGGAAAAATTTTAAATACTTACGTGAATGGAAAAAATAACGGCGAAGACCAATCAACAAAAGCATTATCAAAAATGATGTCTTCGAATGAAATAGTTACACTCATAAACGCTTTAGGCACAGGCTCAAAAGATTTTAATATTGAAAACTTAAGATATGATAAAATCGTAATAATGACAGATGCTGATGTTGATGGTTCTCATATTAGAACTTTATTACTAACTTTTTTTAATAACTACCCATTTAATCAGTTGATTGAGAACGGTCATATATATTTAGCTCAACCTCCTTTATTTAAAGTAACAAAAGCTAACAAGAGTGTTTACATTAAAGATGAGAAAGCATTAGAAGATTACATTTTGGAGACAGGCAAAATAGATAAAAAAATTAAAAAAGGAAGCGCTGAACATAAAAAGTCTATTCAAGAACAAAAAGAAAAGTTATCTATACAGCGTTTCAAGGGTTTAGGAGAGATGAACCCAGAAGAACTTTGGGAGACAACTTTAAATCCGGATAACAGAACAATGCTAAGAATTCAGTATTCTAAAGGCACAAAAGATAAATCTAAAGAAGACCAAAAAATGATTAAAGTTTTGATGGGAGATGAAGTTGCTCCTAGAAAAGATTTTATTACAAACAATGCTTTAGATGTAGCAAATTTAGATATCTAGTTAAATGGATTTTTCTACTCTCTTTAGGACAAAAGAGAATTTAAATTTAGATAAAAGCACTCTAACAATTTTAAGATATATTGCAATAATAGGCCAATTTATCGCAATAAATATAGTCTATTTCTACTTGTCCTTACCTTTTCCAATCCAATTAAGTTATTTAATTATTTTTATAGGTTTATTAACAAATATTTACCTTCAATTTGGAATAAAAATAAACCAGCTTAAAGATTTATATGCTGCTATATTTTTAATCTATGATCTTATTCAATTAAGTTTTTTGCTTTATCTAACCGGAGGAATTTTTAATCCATTTAGTTTTTTGCTTATTATTCCAGCAATTGTCTCCTCAACTTTTTTAAGCATGGGAACAACTATAATTTTAGGTTTCGTGACCTCTTTGCTTCTTTTAGTTATTTCATTTTTTTATTTACCTTTACCAGGGGAGAATATGAATTTACTTTATTTTCCTGATTTCTATAAAATTGGTATAATAATTTCAATTTTAATCGGTTTAATGTTTCTAAGTTATTTTGGAATTCGTTTTGCTGGTGAAACAAAAAAAAGATCAGAGGCATTAAATAAATTGCAAGAAGTCATCGCAAAAGAATATGAGCTTGAATCTCTAGGGGGGCAAGCAGCTGCAGCAGCTCATTCATTAGGCACTCCTTTAGCAACTATTGCTGTTGTAGCAAAAGAATTAAAAAAAGAGATTGGAGATAATAAAGACATTTCAAAAGATATTGATCTATTAATAAGTCAGACAAAAAGATGTAGCGAAATTTTAAAAAAGATATCAAAAAAACAAATAGAGGAAGACATATTTTTAAGTTCCATCAAACTAGAGGATCTACTAGAAGAAATAATAGATTCATTTAAAGAAACATCTTCAAAAAAAATAGATTTAATTTTAGACGAAGATAATAACAAGATAAATATCGAGAGAACTCCTGAAATTATCTATGGATTAAGAAATTTTATTGGAAATGCTGTAAAATTTTCTAAAAGTAAAGTTAAAATTAGCTTAAAAAGCGAACCAAATAAAATTGAAATAAAAATTAACGATGACGGGCCAGGATTACCCGATGATATTATCAAAAAAATCGGTGAGCCTTACATTAAATCGAAATCTATAGAATTAAGTTCTAACTCAGGATTAGGCCTTGGAACATTTTTGGGAAAAACATTATTAGAAAGACAAGGTGCAAATTTATCATTTAGAAGAAATAATGATCTAGGAGGAGCGCTAGTTATAATTAGTTGGGATCCAAAAAAATTAATTAATTCTTAAATTCAAAAGAATAAGAAATGATTTTATAAGCTAATTTAGCAACAAGAAAGTTATACGAGTCAAAATTTTTAATTGGAGCTAATTCATTTATATCAGCACCAACTACATTTGAAACCTGACAAACTTTTTTGATTATAGGTAAAACATCTTCCCAAAACATTCCTCCCGGTTCAGGTGTACCCGTTGCTGGCATTATACTAGCGTCAAAGCCATCCACATCAAATGTAATATAGACATTTTTATTTTTAAAAAATTTATCTAATACAGATAAATCCCATTTTTGCTTATCTTTTCCCCAAAATATCTCGACTCTATCTCTATTGTCATTATAAAAATCCATTTCTTCTTTAGATAAATTTCTAATACCAAACGAAACGACTTTTAAGTTCTTATAATCTAAACATCTCCTAATAGCTGAAGCATGCGAGAACTTTTCGCCTTGATAGCTTTCTCTTAAATCTGCATGTGCATCAAAATGTAGGAGTGTTATTTCATCGTATTTTTTTGTAAAAGGTTTGATAGATCCAGGCGTTATAGAGTGCTCTCCACCAAAAATTAAAGGAAATTTATCACTTGAGAGAATATCCTCATTAATTTTTGATAATTGGTCTAGAGCACTTTTTATTTTATTCTTAATGGAAAAAGGTTTTAATGTTTTAATTCCTATTTCTTTATAAGGTTCTTTATTAAGTTCTTCATCAAACAATTCTACTTGGTGAGAAGCTTTAATTATTTCTTTTGGACCATTTTTTGTACCTCCGCCATAACTTACAGTTTTTTCTAGACCAAACGGAACTACGATTACTTGAGGAGATTTACTTTGTTCAGCATCAATGCCTAAGAAACCTTTTTTGGGACTTAAGTATTTCATTTAAGATTTAAAAATATTGGAGAAATTTCTTTTATCTCTTTTTTTCCAATTTTCACGGTGGTAGGCATCACTTGCAATTAAAGGTAACACACTTGTTGCTTCTGCAAAAACCATCTGTTCTTTTGTAATATCAACTTTACCCCATGAGCTGGCTTCTTTTAGCGTAGAGCTACTACATGCGCCATCACGCGTATCCGCTACAGTAATTTGAATTGCATATTTATGCATGTCGACTTTTTTCCCCAAAAGTTCAGCACAAACGACAGTATCTTGAATAAAATTCTTAGGCACACCTCCACCTATCATTAATAAGCCCGATTGTTTAGATTGTAGTTTGATTTCTGTTAACTCTCTAAACTCTCTTATAGAGTCTATGGTAATATGATTATCTGGATTTTGTTCTTGATGCATCACTAAACCAAAACCAGCAGAACTATCAGTAAACGCAGGGCAGAATATTGGAACATTATTATCGTATGCAGTTTCGATTAAAGAACCTTTTTTCTTAGAATTAGTTTTTAGAAATTTTCCTAATTCTTTAATAAATTCTCTTGAGGTATAGGCTTTTGGTTTTAATGAGTTAGCTACTTCACATATTGTCTGATCACATGCCTGCAATTCTTCTTCATCTATGTATGTATCATAAATTCTATCAATGTAGTTTTTACGAAGTTTAGTATCATCTTCAAACTGAGATCCTTGATAATGTTTAAAGCCCAATGCTTCAAAGAAATCCATGTCAATTATGGATGCTCCCGTTGCCACTATAGCATCAATCATGTTATGTTTTACTAAATCAGTATAAAGATTCATACAACCGCCTGCTGAAGTTGAACCAGCTAAAGTGAGAAATATTGAGCAATCCTTATCAGATAACATCTCATTATAAATTGCTGCTGCTCTTGCAGTATCTCTTGAGGTAAAAGACATTTTACCCATGCCTTCAATAATTTTCCGTGCATCAAATGATTTGATATCGATGTGCTCTACCGGAGAGTTGAGAA
>VMHT01134400.1_pt1 | contig 17276 bp, 17 predicted proteins | sample 4693611 | NCBI WGS metagenome assembly VMHT01 (sample SAMN12280063, study PRJNA550983) | marine metagenome | isolation source: seawater sampled from same location over 5 years 0.02-0.2 micron viral filtrate | place: USA: collected off the coast of southern California halfway between the port... ...
AAACAGGAAGTGGTATCATTCACTCTGAAATGCCTGCAATGAAAGAAGGTAAACTTCATGGTTTTCAATTATGGATCAATATGCCTGCTAAATTAAAAATGAGTAAACCAGAATATATTTATATTGATGCAGATAAAATAAGTGTCCATAGAGACGATGAAAAACAAGTTAAAGTTATAGCTGGAAAATTTGAAAAAGCTGAAGGTCCTGTAGAAGGTCATAATGTTGAACCGGTTTATTTTGACGTTGAATTAAATAAAGATAAAGAATTTAATTTTAAATTACCTTCTACTCATAATTCATTTATTTATTTAATAAATGGAGAAATAGAAATTGGTGAAAAAAAACATGATAATGTGAAAGATAGTACATTAATATTATTATCCAAAGGTGAAGAGTTAAAAGTGAAAGCTAAATCAAATGCTAAATTTTTGATTATTTCAGGAAAACCTATCAATGAGGAAATTGCTAGTGGTGGGCCATTTGTAATGAATACTAAAGCTGAAATCTTGCAAGCTGTTCAAGATTATCATAATGATACGTTTGTAAAATAAATAATGAAATCAATTCAAATTAATAAATTTGGTGGACCTGAGGTTCTTGTAATTAAAGATGTCGAAATCACAAAACCTGAACCAAAAGAAGTTTTAATCAGAAATAAATCAATTGGTTTAAACTATATAGACGTTTATCACAGAACAGGTCTTTACCCTATTCCACTCCCTAGTGGTATCGGTTTAGAGGCTTGTGGAATAATTGAAGAGATTGGTTCTGAAGTAAGATTGTTTAAAGTTGGTGATAGAGTTGCTCATGCATCAATGCCAATCGGGGCTTATTCAGAAAAACAAATTATGCCTGAGGAAAAACTGGTATCAGTTCCAGATGGTATTTCCGATGAAGTTGCATCTTGCATTACATTAAAAGGAATTACAGCAGAGTATCTATTGCACAGAGCATATCCTTTAAAAAAGGGAGACAAAGTTTTATATCATGCAGCAGCAGGGGGGTTGGGTCAAATCTTATGTTCATGGGCTAATGCTTTAGGCGCTGAAGTAATTGGAACAGTTGGTTCAAAAGCTAAAGAAGAAATTGCGAAAAAAAATGGCTGTCATCATGTAATCAATTATTCTGAAAAAAATTTCGTAGAAGAAGTTGAAAAAATTGTTGGTAAAAATAGTATTGATGTTGTCTATGATGGTGTTGGCATTAAAACTTTTAAAGGATCGATTGAAACATTAAAAATTAGAGGAATGATGGTAGCATTTGGTAATGCTTCAGGTTATGTGGATACAGTTGATGTTAAAAAAGATATTAATGCAAAAGGATTATTTTTTACAAGACCTTCTATCGCACACTACACTGTTAAAAGAGAAGAGCTTGTAGAGTCTGCAAAAAAGGTTTTTGATGCTATTTTGTCTAAAAAATTTAAAATTGAAATATCAAAAAAATATTCTTTAAAGGATGCGTCTAAAGCACATAAAGATCTAGAAGCTAGATTATTAACAGGTCCTGCTGTAATAATTCCTTAATCTACTTTAACATCCATATCAGACATATGAAGTTTAAGTGCATTAGTTGATATATGAATTTCTCTAATAAAAAACATAATTGAAATTATCATCGATAAACAACATGATCCAAAAATTATCCTTGCTATAAAAACTTCATTTAAATAAAGGCCAAGCACAGTAAGCATATTAAATAAAAACCCAAATGCAGCAAACATAATAGTCCATCTTAAAAGTGTAATTCTGCCACTTAAATTAATAAATTGTTTTTTCCATTCTGGTGGAACGTGATTTTCATAAACATGTTCATCGTGTAATTCCCTAATAAGTTTACTTAATGAGTGAAATCTATTGCTATATATGTTCATAAGTAAGGGGATTGCAGGGAACATTAAAGCTGTTACTGTGTAATCTATAATCATACGAATCAGTTTGATTATCAATCTTGCCTTTGTTATTTACAAGTAAATTTATGAACCAAATTAATCTTTTTTTAGAGCTTACAAGACTTAAAAGGCCCATAGGGTATATGTTGTTGTTTTGGCCTTGTGCATGGGGATTAACTTTAGCATATGATTTTTCTAATAATTTAGATCTTTATTTTTTTTACTTATTTTTATTTTTTTTAGGTTCAGTTTTAATGAGATCAGCTGGTTGCATCATTAATGACATAGCAGATAAAGAATATGATAAAAAAGTTTCTCGTACTAAAAATAGACCAATTGCGTCAGGAAAAATATCTATATTCTCAGGGTTAATTTACTCATCTATTTTGTGTTTGTTGGCACTCTTAGTTTTGATTAATTTTAATTACTTCACAATTATTTTAGCTTTTGGTTCAATGCCTTTAGCGTTCACATATCCTTTAATGAAGAGATTCACTTACTGGCCTCAGCTATTTTTAGGGATAACGTTTAATTATGGATTGATTTTAGGCTGGACTTCAATTGAAAATCAAATCAACTTATTGCCAGTTATACTTTACTTTGGAGCCATATTTTGGACACTTGGTTACGATACAATTTATGGATTCCAAGATATTAAAGATGACGAAATAATAGGACTAAAATCAACTTCAATCAAATTTAAATCTAATCCACTCATATTTTTAATTACATGCTACTCAATCTTCTACTTATCATTATTAGTCATAGGTTACTTAATGAATTTAAATAAATTTTATTATATATTTTTACTTGTAGTGTTTTTACAAATATTTTTTTTACAAATTAAAAAATTAGACATTAATAAACCTCAAAGTTGTTTGAAAACTTTTAAATCAAACAATATGCTTGGATTATTAGTTTTATTTAATCTAATGATAGGAAAAATTTTAATATGAATAGTATTGAAATTTTAAAAAGGCTATTTAACGATTATACCAAAAAATATTTAAAGAATATATTTGTATCTGTTTTTTTCACAGTTCTTCTTGCTGGTAGTACTTCTGCGGTTGCATATCTATTAGACCCAGCTATTAAACAACTCTTTATAGAAAAAAAACAATCTTTAATTTATATAATTCCAGGACTTATTGTTTTGGCTTTTGCAGTTAAAGGTGGTTCTTTATACATGGCAAAAATTATTATGATTAGAGTATCTGAGAATGTTAAGAAAGATATTCAAATTGACATGTTTAAATCATTGATAAAAGCTGACACTAAACTAGTCGACAATAAACATTCAGCGAAATTTGTAACGAATTTAACAAATGATGTAAGTCAAATTACAAATCTGGTAAGTACTGCAATTTTAAATCTATTTAAAGATACGCTTACATTAATTGGTTTACTTTCAGTTATGTTTTATCAAAATTGGAAATTATCATTAGTCGCTCTTATAATGATACCCTTAGCAAGCATAGCTGCTAAAACACTTGGAAAGCGAATGGGTAAAGTCACAACTCAATTAATGAATGAAACAGGAGTGCTTAATACCTATTTAATTGAAATTTTTAAAAATCATAAATTAACTAAAATTTTTCAAAAGGAAGAATATGAAAAAAATCGTGCCACAAAATACATTAACACTCTAAAAGAAATTTCGAGGAAAATAAATGAAGTCTTTGTTAGAGCATCACCAATAATGGAATTTTTAACAGGAATAATGATTGCTATTCTAATATTTATGTCTGCAAAATTAATTGCAAACGACGATTTGGAAATAAGTAACTTTTTCTCATTTTTAGCGGCAATGATGCTCGCGTATCAACCAGTCCGATCGCTTGCAACTTTAAATATTACTGTGCAACAAGGTTTGTCTGGTGCAAGAAAAGTCTTGCCTATCATTGATGATGTGCCTGAGATACAAGAAAAAAAAGATGCTAAAGAATTATTGATTAATAATGGTGAAATCGATTTTGAAAATGTTGAATTTTTCTATACTCATGAAGATGAGCAAATATTAAACACAATTAATTTAAATTTACCTGGAAAAAAAATGACTGCATTAGTTGGTCACAGTGGTGCAGGAAAATCAACTATTTTAAATCTAATACCAAGATTTTATAATGTAAATAAAGGTGAAATTAAAATTGATAATCAATCAATCAACGACTGTAAAATTCATTCTTTAAGAAAAAATATTTCTTTGGTAAGTCAAGATACAACTTTATTTGATGACACAATTAAAAATAATATTGCTTATGCAAATTTAGACGCATCTCAAGAAGATATTGAGGAGGCAGCTAAATATTCCTTCGCTGATGAATTTATCAATAAATTACCATTAAAATATGAAACCTTGATAGGTGAAAATGGTGTCAGGCTTTCTGGAGGAGAAAAACAAAGATTATCAATTGCAAGAGCAATTTTAAAAAAAAGTCCTATAATATTACTCGATGAAGCAACATCATCCTTAGATGCAGAAACTGAAAATAAAATCCAAAAAGCGATCACTTTTTTGACAAAAGGAAGAACAACCATTGTCATAGCTCATAGACTCTCAACAATATTAAATTCTGATAAAATTTATGTAATTAATAAAGGTGAAGTTGTAGGAGAAGGAAAACATGATGATTTATTAAACTCATCAGAAATTTATAAAAATTTTTATGAAAAACAGATTAAAAGATCATAATGTTATTTTTGTATAGAATCCTTATTAACTTTATAGTTTTAATTTCCCCACTCATTATCTTTTTAAGACTTATAAAGAAAAAAGAAAATTTTTTTAGATTTAGAGAAAAATTTTGTTTTTTCTCAAAAAAAAGAGTTGGGGGTAGACTCATTTGGTTTCACGGTGCAAGTGTTGGTGAACTTCAAAGTATATTTCCTCTTTTAAAAAAACTTGAAAAAAATAAAAATTTTAGTCAGATTTTAGTAACATCAAACACTTTAAGTTCATCTAAAATTATGGATAAAATTAAATCCAAAAAAATTATTCATCAATTTTTTCCGATCGACTCTAATTTTTTAACTAAAAAATTTTTAAATTACTGGAAGCCATCATTTGTTTTTTTTATAGATTCTGAAATTTGGCCTAATATGATTTTTAACTTAAAAAGAAAAAATATACCCACTGGTCTTTTGAATGGCAGAATTACAAAAAAAACTTTTAATAGATGGAAAATATTTTCTAATTTTTCAAAAAACATTTTTGGTAATATTCTTTTTTGTCTTGCTTCAAGTAATGAATCAAAAAAATATTTAAAAAAACTAGGAATTAAAAATGTTAAATTTTTAGGTAATTTGAAATTTTCACAATTAGATAATGAAAAAAATGAAATTGATAATAATTTAAAAAACTTTATCAGGTCTAAAAAAGTATGGTGTGCATCAAGCACACACGAGTCAGAAGAAAAATTTTGTGGTAATGTTCATAAAACAATTAAAAGAAAATATAGAAACTTATTAACAATCATTATTCCAAGACATGTTGAAAGAGTTGATGTGATAAAAAATGAATTGCAAAAATTGGACCTAAGAGTTCATATCCATGAACCTAAAAAAAAAATTAATAATGACACTGATATCTACTTAGTTAATTCTTATGGTAAAACAAAATCATTTTATAACAATTGTAAGACTATATTTTTAGGTGGTTCAATAATTAACCACGGTGGGCAAAATCCGTTAGAGGCTACAAGATATGGTTGTAAAGTTTTGCACGGACCAAATGTGCATAATTTTGCAGAAATATATAATTTTCTAAAAAAAAACAAAATGTCATTTAAAATTCAAAATCAGAATAATTTAATAAAATTATTATCTAAATTTCTAAATGAAAATAAGAATTCAAAAAAAATACAAAATAAATTAAATATAATTGGTGCAAAAATTTTAGATAAAACAAATAGTGAAATTAATTTATTTTTCAAAAATGAACTTTAAAAAACCGAAATTTTGGGATTTAAAAAAGCCAAATTTATTATCTCATCTTTTACTCCCCTTTACAATTTTTCCGCTAATAAACAATTTTCTATTAAAACTTAAATCTAAAAGAAAATTAAAAGAAATAAAAACTATTTGTGTCGGAAACATTTATTTAGGTGGTACAGGCAAAACTCCTTTAACGATTAAGTTGTTCGATATTTTGAAAGATCTAAAAATAAAAATTGCTACTGCAAAAAAATATTATTTGTCCCAAACAGAGGAACAAATAATGTTGAAAAATAAGACTAATTTTATTACTTCCGAAACTAGAAAAAAAATAATTGAAAAATCGATCCGAGAAAAAATTGATTTAATTATTTTTGATGATGGACTTCAGGACAAAAATTTAAATTATGATATTCAATTTGTTTGTTTTGACTCAGATACTTGGATAGGTAATGGACGTCTTATACCATCAGGCCCCCTAAGAGAAAATCTATCAAGTTTAAAGAAATATGATGCTGTTTTTTTAAAAACACATAATAAAAACAATGTTGATGATCTTATACATTCAATTAAAAAAATAAATCATCAAATTAAAATTTTCAAAGTATTTTATAAAATTTTAAATTCAGATCAATTTGATTTAAATGAAAAATACTTTGCTTTTTCAGGTATAGGAAATCCAAGTAGTTTTGAAGATCTTCTTATAAAAAATAATTTCAAAGTAATCAATAAACATATTTATCCTGACCACTATAAATATTTACAGAAAGATATTGATTTTCTTAAAAAAAAGGCCAACGATGAGGGTGCAAAATTAATAACAACTGAAAAAGATTATATAAAAATCCCTGAAAAAGATAAGGATGATATAAATTGTTTAAAATTAAGATTGAAAATTGATGACGAAATGGAATTATTAAATTTTATCAAATACAAATTCAATGAAACAAATTAAATATTTTTTACAATTTTTAGGCATAATATTTTTATTTATAATTTTTAAAATTATTGGATTAACATTATCAAGAATTTTTTCTGGATATTTATTGAGTTCACTTGGGCCATTATTTAGATCTAAAAAAATTATTCATTCAAATTTATTAACAGCATTTCCTGAGTTAAGTGAATATGAGAGAAAAAAAATTATCAAAAATATGTGGTTCAATTATGGGCAAATATTGGCTGAGTATATGTTTATTAAAGATTTCAGAAAAAATTCTAATTATTCAAAAAAAATAATTGTTGAAAATGGTGATGAATTGAAAAATGTCAATTTGGATTCGAAACCTGTTATCTTTATCTCAGGTCATTTTAATAATTTTGAATTAATGGCTATGCAAATTGAAAAATTGGGTGTTGATTTGGCTGCTGTATACAGACCCTTAAATAATTTTTTTTTAAATAGTATAATGGAAAAAATAAGACAAAAACATATATGTAAAAAACAAGTTAAAAAAGGGGTCTCAGGAACAAAAAAATTATTAGAATATTTTAAAAATGGAACTTCCATTGCTTTAATGATTGATCAAAGAGTATCTCAAGGCATTAGGTGTAATTTTTTTAATAGAGAAGCATTAACAACAACAATCCCTGCTCAATTTGTTAAAAAATATCAAGCAAAAATAATCCCTGTTCATATTGAAAGATCTAGAAATAATTTTTTTAAATTAAAATTTCAAAAAGCTATCAATTTTTCAGATGATGAAGATATTAAATCAATTACTTTAAAATTAAATAATATTTTAGAAAATATGATTATTAAAAACCCAGATCAATGGATTTGGTCACATAATCGTTGGAAATAACTATTTAATTTGATCTCTTTTTTTTGAAGCCTCAATATAAGAATAATAAGCTTCTTGTAATTCTACATTCCAGTAAGTTAATTCAATTAAAGGAATTTTTTTACCTGATACAGCACAAATTACATGATCACCATCATCAATTACTTTGAAATTGTTAGGCAAGTATTTTATTTTAGCTAATTTTTTAAGCATTTTTAGTTTATATATTGTTATATGAAAGTTGGAATAATAGGAAGTGGTGGAAGAGAACATTCTTTATGTTTGGCGTTAAAAAATTCCAATAAAATAAATGATTTATTTTGTTTTCCAGGAAATGCAGGAACTAAAACAATAGCCAAAAATGTGGATATTGAATTAGAAAACTTTGAAAAATTAAAGAATTATATAATAGAAAATAAAATTGATATTATTGTTGTTGGGCCAGAAAAACCTTTGGTTGAGGGCATTGTTGATTTTTTTGAGAAAAATGACATTAAAGTATTTGGTCCTAATAAAATAGCCTCACAGTTAGAGGGATCAAAAATTTTTACAAAAGAATTGTGTAAAAAATATGACATTCCAACTGCATCTTTTGGTGTTTTTAAAAATTCACAGAGTGCAAAATCTTTTCTTGAAACTTGTAAATATCCTATTGTAATTAAAGCAAATGGATTAGCTGCTGGTAAAGGGGTTTATATATGTGAAAATAATAGACAATCCTTTCAAGCAACTGAGGAAATATTTGATGGTAAATTTGGAATAGCAAAAGAAATTTTAATCGAAGAATTTCTTGAGGGAGAAGAGATGAGTTTTTTTATTATTTCTGATGGTCAAACTTATAAAACTTTTAGTACTGCACAAGATCATAAAAGAGTATTAGAGGGTGACAAGGGGAAAAATACTGGGGGGATGGGTGCATATTCACCATCACGACTTGAAACAGAAGAATTAAATCAAAAAATTATTAAAAAAATAATTGAACCAACAATAAAAGGGTTAAAAGACATGGGTGTATCATTTAAAGGTTTTCTTTATGCGGGTTTGATGATTAAAAATAATGAACCTTTTTTAATTGAATATAACGTTCGAATGGGAGATCCAGAATGCCAAACAATATTACCCAAGCTTAAAACAGATTTTGGTGAAATTATTGAAGCATGTGTGAATAATAAACTTAAAACACTTAACTTTGATTGGTACGAGGAAAAAAGTTTAAGCATTGTTTTATGCTCAAAAGGATATCCTGAAAAATATAAAAATAATTTAGAAATCAAAAACTTATCAAAAATTTCCTTAAAAAAAAATGAATTCATTTTTCATGCTGGAACAAAAGAAATTGATAACAAAATTTTTTCTAATGGTGGAAGAGTGTTAAATTTTGTGATTAGGTCAAAAAATCTTAATGAAGGAAGAAATGATTTAATTAATTATATAAAAGAACTAAATTGGGAGAATGGTTTTTTTAGAAAAGATATAGGTTACAAAATTTTAGATAAATGAGAATAATTGGTGGTAATTTTAAAGGAAAAAAAATTTCTTTACCTGGTGATAAAAATACAAGACCACTTAGAGATTTAGTTAAAGAGTCTATTTTTAATATAATCAATCATACATATCAAAATGATTTAACAATTAATGGTTCAGATGTATTGGATTTATTTTCAGGCTCAGGCTCATTTGGATTAGAATGTTTTTCTAGAGGATCTAAAAATATAACTTTTGTTGAAAACTATAAAAAAGCAATTGAAACTTTGAAAAAAAATATTTTAAGTTTAAAAGCAGAAAAAAATTGTAAAATTATCGAGAATGATTGTTTTAATTTTCTTAATTTAAAAAATAGTATTTCATTTCAATTTGATTTAATTTTTATAGATCCTCCTTATAAAGAAAAAAAGATTAATGATGTCATTGATAAAATTTTGGAAAATAAACTTTTAAAAGAGCATGGTCTTATAATTATTCATAGACATAAGAGCGATGATGTTGTTATTGCTCAGAAATTGAACATTTTGGACATTCGAGTTTATGGTATTTCAAGAATAATTTTTGGAAATTAATAACTTTGCAAATTTTTTTTTGTACTTTTTTTTATCAATTCAACTGCGGGCTGATCATATGGGTTTACTTTGATAGCTCTGCCGATTAAAATTGTTTCAAGAATAAAAAAACTAAATAATTCCCCAAGAGTTTCTTCGCTTCTTTTTAAAATTTGAAAACTTCTAAAAGGGATTTTTTTTTCGTTAAAAACTTTTTCAGTTGCATTTTTTTGAGATTGAACAATCTCATATAAGTTTTTATTTTTTAGATAATTATGTGATTTTAGCAATTCACGAGTATTTAATTTCTTTGACCTATTTTCACTGGTATTAAAAAAAGTAAAAAAATTATTTTTTGGCCCATCAAGATATAGTTGCATTAGACTATGATTATCCTTCGGCATAGTTGAAATAGAGGGTAAAAGCCCTTTTTGTTTTTTTCCTAAACTTTCAGCTACTAGTTGCTGATACCATTTAAAAAGATCATCAGAATTTTCATCGTAATTAATTATGATTGAATTGAACTTTTTTTTTTTTAAAAAAAAAATTATATTAGCTACATTTAAAACTAAAGCGTTAATAAATTTCTTATTTTTTACAAGACTATTAAACTGTTTGAATTTTTTTTCATTTAATCCTACAAGACTTGTGGGTAACATTCCAACTTCAGATAAAACAGAATATCTGCCCCCAATAAAATTGTTATGATCTACAATTTCAGATTTGAGTTTATTTGCTAATTTTCTTAAATAATTATCTTTATTTTCAGTGATAAAAATATTTTTAGTTTTTTTATTTATTAACAAATTTACGTTTGAGATTGTTTCAAGTGTATTCCCAGATTTGGAAATAATTAAATTTAGGCAATTTTTTTCTTTTGTGTTTTTTCGATAACTTACAAGATTATCTGTGAAGAAAATTTTTTTTTTTATTTTAAATTTTAAAAAGTTATAGATAGCTTTCATTCCTAAAATAGAACCTCCCATTCCGATAACTCTTAAAGAGGAGAATTTATTTTTAAATTTTTTAATAAATATATTTGAATAAGAATACTCGTATTCATTTGATAAAGAGTTTAAAATCTGATTTTTATTTTTTAATAACTTCGCTAAATCTTTGTGAATATTTTTTGTATTAATCTTATTCTTAAAATTTTTTAAAAAAATATTTCTTGTTAAGATCATTTTTTCTTTAAAATCTCTGAAATAGATTTTTCAAGTTCACCTGATGATTTTGAAGCTTTTTTCTTTTCAGAATTTCCTAAAACCTCTGATAAGTCCAAATCTTCATTTTCTTTATTATTTTTTTGCTTAGTATTTGGTTCTGGGAGATTTGTAAAATCAGGAGGTAATGTTAAAGGATTTTTTTTTTCAATTAAGAATTCATCAACACTTTTCTTTTTTTTCATTGATAAAGTGTTCTTGATACTTTGGCAGCTAGAAAAAATAAATAAAAGTATAATTAATGAAGTTGCTAATTTAATCAGTTGCATGTTTTTTTTTAAAAATTATTTCAGTTAATATTAACCACAGAACACCTGTTGTTATGAATATATCCGCAATATTAAAAATAAACCAATGAAAATTATTGATATGTAAGTCAATAAAATCTGGCACTGCACTATAAAAAAATCTATCAAATAGATTTCCAATTGCTCCACCAACTATCAAAATAAAACCTATTTTTTCATTAATCATATCAGTTTTGAGCATATAAAATATTAATATCAATATTACTAACAATATAAATAAGGTCATAATTTGATAAGTTGAAGAATTACTAAAAGAAAACAAACCAAAAGCTATACCCTCATTCCAAATGAGATGAAAATTGATAAATTTTGTGGAAAAAATTTCGTTTTGATTAAGTTTTTCAGATTTGCTGATTACTAATATTTTTGAAACTCTATCTATTAAAAAAATTGTGGCAACGGAAAAAAATATTATCAGATTTTTTTTAAGCATTTATATTTACGTATTATGTCTTTTACAAGGATCAAGGCTAATCTTCCAACAAACTGGACATTTTTCACCTTTAGCTTTATTTGTTTCTACATGAATTTTTTCAGATGGTTCTTTTTTAATCTCAACAGATGATGTTATACAAATTTCAGATAAATCTATTCCTTCAATTAAATCTAAACTTTTTTTATCCAATTCTATTTTCAATGATGCCTCTAAACTAGATCCAATTTCCTTACTCGCTCTTTTTTCCTCAATACTTATATTGCAAATATCTCTTATTTTATTCAATTCTGACCACTTTTCATTAAGTTGATTATTTTTAAATTCTTTTGGAAAATTTAAAAATTTTTCTAAATGAATACTTTTATAATTTTTAGATACTAATTGATAAATTTCTTCTGTAGTAAAAGACAATATAGGAGCAAACCATTTTAATAATGAATTCAATATTATATTTAATAACAATAAAGTAGATTTTCTTTTTTCAGAATTTTTTGGATCACAATATAAAGTATCTTTTCTTATATCAAAATAAAAAGCTGACAAATCTACAGTGCAAAAAGACAATAATTCCTTATAAAGATTATGAAAATCGTACTCACTAAAGTACCTATTAAAACTTTGATTTAGGCTATAAATCTTATGAAGCATTAATTGTTCAAGCTCAGGAAGCTGATTAATTTTTACTTCATCTAATTTTACCTCCTCGAATTTATCATTTAAATTTCCTAGTAAATATCTGAAAGTATTTCTTATTTTTCTATAAGACTCTGAATGCTGATCTAGTATTGAATAATCTATTCTTAAATCTTCAGCATAGTTTGCAGATGAAACCCAAATTCTTAAAATGTCTGCTCCATATTTTTTTAAGATATCTTCAGGGGCAATAACATTACCAAGTGATTTTGACATTTTTAATCCTTTACCATCGACAACAAAACCATGAGATAGAATTGATTCAAATGGTGCTCTACCTCTAGTTCCACATGACTCTAGTAAAGAAGAGTGAAACCAACCTCTATGTTGATCGGAACCTTCTAAATACATTGAAGCTGGCCATTTTAAATCCTCTCTTTTTTCCAAAACAAAAGAATGTGTTGAACCACTATCAAACCATACCTCAACAATATCGCTTAATTTTTCATAATCTTTAGCATTATATTTTTTTCCTAAAAACTTTTGAGGATCATCAGAAAACCAACAATCTGATCCCTCTTTTTCATAAATTTCAGCAATTTTTTCAAAAACCTCATCATCAACTAAAATTTCTTTATTTTTTTTATTTATAAAAATTGGTAAAGGAACACCCCAAACTCTTTGCCGAGACACACACCAATCAGGTCTAGTCTCAATCATTGATTTTAACCTCTCTTTACCTTTACTTGGGTAAAATTTTGTTTCGTCAATTGCTTTTAAAGCTTTACTTCTAAGTTTATGACTTTCCATAGAAATAAACCATTGAGGTGTTGCTCTATGGACTAACGGAGCTTTAGATCTCCAAGAATGAGGATACGAATGAACCAATTCTCCATTTTTCAAAAGCTTTTTTTGTTCCTTTAATTTTTCTATGACAATTGGATTTGCTTTGAAAATATGTATTCCCTCAAATAAAGATACATTTTTTGTATATTTTCCATCACCGTCTACTGTTTCAATTGCCTTAATTCCGTTATTTAAACACAGATTAAAATCATCTGGCCCATGGCTAGGTGCACAATGAACGATACCTGTACCCTGTTCTGTTGTAACAAAGCGTGCCTCTAACATTGGGATATCATAATTATAACCAAGTTTTAAAAATGGGTGATTACAAACAGTTTTTTCAAATTCTTTTCCTTTAAATTTTTTAAGATTTTTATAATCATTTATTCCACAATCTTTAATTACCGAATCCAGTAAAGCTTCTGCTATAACAATCTTTTTACCCTTAAAGTCACCTTCATCACTTATTTCAATTAATAAATAATCTAAGCTTTCATTGTAAGCTAAAGCTTTATTTGCGGGAATTGTCCATGGAGTAGTGGTCCAAATAACTATACTTGAGTCTTTGAGATCTTTTATATTTGAAGTTTTTATGGGAAAAGATACATAAATTGTATCTGACTTATGATCTTGGTACTCAACTTCAGCATCTGCAAGAGCTGTTTTTTCAACTGTAGACCATAAAACAGGTTTAAAGCCTCTATAAAGACTGCCCTCTTTTAAAAATTTTCCTAACTCTCTTACGATTTGAGCTTCTGCATTGTAACTCATTGTAGAATAATAATTATCCCAATCTCCTACAACACCTAGTCTTTTAAATTGTTCTTTGTGAACCTCAATCCACTTTTCTGCAAAAGATCTACATTCTTTTCTAAACTCAACTATTGGTACTTCACTTTTATTCTTCTTATTTTTTTTATATTGTTCTTCTATTTTCCATTCAATAGGTAATCCATGACAATCCCAACCTGGTACATAAACAGAGTCTTTTCCATCCATCTGGTGAAATTTAACAATTATATCTTTTAAAATTTTGTTTAGTGCAGTTCCCATGTGAATATTTCCATTTGCATAGGGAGGGCCGTCATGAAGAACAAATTTTTCTTTTCCTTTTCTTGAATTTCTTAGCTCTTTATAGAGATTTATTTTTTTCCATAACTCTAAAATTTCTGGCTCTCTTTTCGGTAAATTAGCTTTCATAGAAAAAGCTGTTTTAGGTAAATTTATTTGCTCTTTGCTCATTTTGTTTTTTTTGCTACTAAAAGGTCTTTCCTAATTTGTTTTTTTAAATGATCTGCATTTTTAAATTTAATCTCTTTTCTTATAAATTTTAAAAACTTAACTGTTAAATGCTTATAATATAGATTTCTAGAAAAATTAAATAAATGAACCTCCAATAATATTTTTTCTCCATTAAATGTTGGTCTATATCCTAAGTTTGCAATACCTTTGAAGTACTTTTCACTTTTATGTATCTTTGCTTTTACTGCATAAACTCCTGGGCGCGCTAAAATAGTGTCCTTAATATCAATATTAGCTGTAGGGAAACCAATTTTTTTTCCTATTTGTTTTCCTTTTTGAACATTCCCTTGAATAGACCAATTTCTATTTAAAAGTTTATTAGCTTCTCTTAATTTTCCTTTTTGCAAATAACCTCTTATAAGAGAAGAAGATACTATTTTTTTTTTTATTAACAAGGGTTTCGGTTTTACTATCTTGTAATTAAATAAGCTTTCATTTTTAATAAGCTGTTTGACATTACCTTCTCTTTTGTTACCGAATCTAAAATTATTGCTAACAAATATAAATTTTGCATTTAGTTTTTTTACCAATATTTTTTTAATAAAATCATCCGATTTAGTTTTCGAAAATTCTTTATTAAATTTTTTAGTTATTACAAAATCAACATTAAAATTTTTTAAGAGATCTATTTTTTGCTTTTGATTAGATATTCTAAAATTTTTAATATTTTTGTTAAAATACATTTTAGGCATTGGTTCAAAAGTCAAAACTCCAATTTTTAGGGAATATTTCTTTTTATATTTTTTTGCCAGAGTAAATAATTTTTGATGGCCCAAATGTAGTCCATCAAAATTACCAATTAAAATTATTGATTTTTTGTGATGATTTTTTAAATCAAAGTTATTATATAAACTAAAAGATTTTACCATTTTAATTCCGACTGAATATAATTACACACTGTTTCGTAGGATTTTGATATATTTTCAATTCCCTTTTCTTTAATCTCATTTTTGTGAATTCCATTTGAAATTATTAGAGAGTCAAAATTTAATAAGTTTGCTCCTTTAATATCTGTATTTAAATTATCACCTATTGATAATATTTTCTTATTTTTATTATCAGTAGACTGATTATAAACTTCAGGATAAGGTTTTCCAAAGTAAATAACCTCTCCTCCCATTTTTTCAAAAACCATTGCAACGGATCCTGCACAAAGTTCTCTAGTGTTACCTCTATCAACAATTAAATCTGGATTAGTGCAAATCATCTTTTTTTTAATATTTTTTTCTAATAAATTTTTATAATAATTTAAATTTTCTTCGTAGTTAGCAAAAAGTCCAGTACACAAAATATATTCACTATTTTCAATATTCTCTGATTTCATTTTCTTAAAATCTTGAAATAAATCAAAATCTCTAGGTGGTCCAATATGAAAAAAAAAATTGTTTGATAAATTTTCTTTTAAGTAGTTTAAGGCTGCTTCTCCTGAAGTGAAAACATGTTCCCTGATCTCTTTTTCCATACCCAATTTTTCTAGAAAAGATTTGACTGAACTATTTGGTCTAGGTGCATTTGTAAGAAGAATATAATCCTTATTGATCTTTGTTATCTCTTTGAGAGCTTTTATGGCCTCTTTATGAAGAGAAACTCCATTATGAACCACTCCCCATAAATCTACATAAAACAACTGATAATTATCAGCTATTGAGCTGAGCCCTTCTTTGTCTAAATTTTTAGTCATTAAAATAATCTATAACCCATAAAATCCACAAATTCCTTTAATTTTTAACTAACTTATTTTGAACTTTACCTTGAAATAGTAAGGTCAATCTCTATATGAGGATCATATTATAAAGGAGAATTTATGAAATTTAGACCGTTACATGATCGAGTTTTAATCGAAGTTTTAGACAGCAACGAGAAAACTGCTGGTGGAATAATTATTCCAGATACAGCCCAAGAAAAACCACAAGAAGGCAAAGTCGTAGCTATTGGTGGTGGAGCAAAGACTGAGGATGGAAAAATAATTCCAATGGATGTTAAAGTTGGCGATAAGGTTTTATTTGGAAAATGGTCAGGAACTGAAGTCAAAATTGATGGTAAAGAATACAGCATAATGAAAGAGTCTGACATTATGGGAATTTCAAGTAAATAATTTAATTTAAAGGAGAAAAAAAATGGCGAAAATTGTTAAATTTGATGCTGAAGCAAGAGCAGCAATGATAAGAGGCGTAAATATCCTGGCTGATACTGTTAAGGTTACTTTGGGGCCTAAGGGTAGAAATGTGGTTATGGATAAATCTTATGGTGCTCCAAGAATTACCAAAGACGGTGTTTCAGTTGCCAAAGAAATTGACCTTGAAGACAAATTTGAAAACATGGGTGCTCAAATGGTTAAAGAGGTTGCAAGTAAAACAAATGATGAAGCAGGTGACGGAACGACTACTGCAACTATCTTAGCTCAGGCAATTGTTAGAGAAGGTGTAAAATATGTCACTGCAGGTATGAATCCAATGGATGTTAAAAGAGGTATTGATGCAGCAGTAGATGTTGTAAAACAAAACCTTGTTTCATCTGCAAAAAAAGTAAAAGATAGTGATGAGATTGCGCAAGTAGGAACGATTTCAGCTAATGGTGATAAAGAAATCGGAACAATGATCGCAAAAGCAATGCAAAAAGTTGGTAACGAAGGTGTGATTACCGTTGAAGAGAATAAAGGAATTGAAACTGAATTAGATGTTGTTGAAGGTATGCAGTTTGATAGAGGGTATCTATCTCCATATTTTATTACTAATAGTGATAAAATGACAACTGAATTAGAAAATCCTTTTATTCTTTTACATGAAAAAAAATTAACAAACTTACAACCAATGGTCCCTCTTTTAGAGGCAGTTGTACAAGCTGGTAGACCATTAATGATTATCTCTGAAGATGTTGAAGG
>VMHT01047469.1_pt1 | contig 17275 bp, 18 predicted proteins | sample 4693611 | NCBI WGS metagenome assembly VMHT01 (sample SAMN12280063, study PRJNA550983) | marine metagenome | isolation source: seawater sampled from same location over 5 years 0.02-0.2 micron viral filtrate | place: USA: collected off the coast of southern California halfway between the port... ...
AAAAAAACTTTCGTAAAAAGCGGTTACCTTAGAATTTGATTTTAAATATACAATATATACAGGTAGACATTACAAGACAACATACATAAAATAAAAACTCATACAAGACCTCTTAAAAAAAACTAAACTTCTCTTAAAAACAATAATGACTACTCTTCCTGAGACTATGCCCTACACATACGAACAAGTCCTAAAATGTAAAGACATCACAGAAGAAGCATTAGAAAAAGATTACAAGGCACTCTGTGACTTCCCAGCTGATACTAACCCTCGTAAATTCTGCGGTAATAAAATCCTGTATCATTACCAGATGAAAAATATTCTCGCATGTAAGAGAGGTAATAAAGGATATAAAACACTAGAAGAATGGTTTGCTGACCCTGAACTGAAAGAGAAACTCTGGAAGGATACTATCACAAGGAACAGACGTGCTAAAGCACCTGTCCCCTCTCCTACTGATGTCTATGAATGTCATAGAATTAATAATGGTTCTATTGTATTCTTTAAGAGTTCTACTGCTAAATATATTTATAAAAAATTTAATGCTAAGAATGTCCTTGATCCTACGGCTGGGTGGGGAGGTCGTATGTTAGCTGCGATGTCTCTTGGTATTAATTATACTGGATATGATACTAATGTTAATATGATAGATGCTTATAAAAAAATGATGGATATACATTATCCTATGGTTCAGGCAGAAGTAATAGAGGGTGCTTTCTCTACGAAAGGTTATTATAAAAAATATGAGTCACGTGTGTCCCCTAATTATCATAATTTTAGAATGAAAATGAACTGGAAAAATTGTCTGGAACTAGAAGGTGATTTTACAGAGAATGATTATGACCTTGTATTAACATCACCTCCGTATGGTAATATGGAATTATATGAACACATGACTCCGTGGAAAACTGATAATGAATATTTTACTGAGTTCCTTGTACCTCTTATGAATAAATTATTTGCTGAGACTAATTGTCCTATATGTATTAATGTTAGTCCTCGCATATATCATAAACTTACATCAGCACTTAATAATTATGGTATCCGTGCTTGTGATGAAGAGGTTGACCTGAGACAGCAACTCGGTAAACAATATAAAACAAAAAGTCAAGACCTCATTTATGTATGGTATCCTGTTAATGATGATGGTGATGATGATGAATTATTTAAGTAAAAAACCAACCTGAGGCTGTAGTATCTGTTTCTTTATCATTTAATTTTTTAACTTCATTTTTTATTAATACGATATCTCTTTTTATTTGTGAGATATCTGAGCGAATATCTTTTAGGACAATCATAATCTCGGTTATTGGTTTTTTTGCTTGATGATTTCCATTATCCATAATTGATATTAACTTATGGTAGAATATAATTATTAAAATAAAAGTTATCATAAAATGACTGAAGAACAATTTAAAGTATACAATAAAAATAAACATCTAGAAGAAGCTGAAATAATTAAAAAAATAATAACTTATTGTTACAAATGTGATTATATGATATCTTTTAGTAATTATGATAATATACAGCAAGTGATAGATGATGCTAATAAAATTAGATTCTTTGGTAATGAACCAAGTGTAAGGAGAGCAATAAAATTATTAAACAAAGATAATAAAGTAAAAGATAAGATAGAAGTTATCATGTCTGATAAGTGCAGAGCAAGATTAGAACGTATAAAACAAATAAAAGAGGATAATAAAGTTAAATTTAAAGTTACTAGAGAACCTATTGTTATAGTCTTTGAGTGAATGGTTATAAAAGTAAACATATATATCTTAACCAAGGATATTTATAAAGGTTGCATAGGGATCTCATATTTTTTACTGAACCTTTTTGTAATTCTAATATCAGGTCGTATATGTTAACTTTCTTAACCATTTTATTATGTCTAAATTTGATTTAATTTATTTAAAGATATTATATGATATTAAAGTATACTATGGGTAGAACAGGAGGCAGACAAAAACGAGAACGTAGTTCATTTGAGATACAATTAAAAAAAGATATCTTATCTAAAAAACGTAATGATGGTACTCCTTACTCTGAAAAATCAGTTGATACATTTGTGAGTAATGTTGTAAAAATATCATCTTCATTCTTAGGAAAGGCTGAGATCATGGTTAATCTTAAATGGTTAGAAGATGCTAAAAAAGTTATTAATTGGTTAAACACAACTACTACAAGACAAGGCTATCCTTATTCTATACAATCTAAACTGAGTATCTATCAATCCATTATTGTAGGTATGAATACTATGGGATATGGTGAAGAACATTTATCCCCATACTGGACTGAAAGGGATATGCAGAGAGAGAGACAAAAAGTAGCTATTGTTAATAAAGAATCCTTTGATACACAGACAGCAAAGAATCAGAAGGCAGTCTTAGATGAAGTCTCTAAACAAGATATCTTTGATTTAATTAATAAACTGGGTCAAGAGGCATTTAATGATGATAGTGACTTAATTAATCGTAAAAAACTTATGATTGCTACTTTATTACAAATCCATACTGAGTTCCCATTTAGAAATGATCTTGCTGATATGAAAGTCACAACTGAAAATGAATATAAAAAACTTGTAGATACTGGTGAGGATAAATTATTTAACTGGCTTATCATGGGTAAAAAAAATGAATATAAATTCGTGCTTAATAAATTTAAAACACAGAGAAAATATGGTATGATTGTGGGTGAGGTAGAAAATGAAAAGACTATTAATATGCTTACTATATGGTTAGCAAAGGGGAGACAAGGTGAATATCTCTTTAGTAAAGATGAAGAAGCACCCTTAACCAGAAATAATATCTCAGTTCTATTATCAACTGAAACTAAAAAATATATGGATCACCCACTCTCTACTACAATCCTTGCGAAAGTATTTAATGCCGCTCTAGGTTCATATACAGAATTGACTGCAGAAAAGATATCTAAGGTTAAAAAACAATCTTATCTTAGAGGACATAGCACACAGACTCACATTACTCATTATACAGCTCGGTCTTAATAAGTTGTAATAACTCAGGGGTAGCGTTATTGAGTAAAATATTACACAATACAATTAATAATTCTAATGTTGCTTTTAACTCATCATCATCACAGACTACCGCTCTCAGTCTTCGTACCTGAGTTAATTGTGTTATATCTTTCATTAATATAATATATTATTTTTTTTTAATGCTCTAACCACAAAATTAATTCATTCCATTTAAATTCTATTATACCATCACTAGTCCCTAATATTAATTTTTCGCCTTCTCTGACTTTTATTTTTAGTTCTTCTTCATTATCAAGGACAATATATTTACCAATAGGAGAGTAAGTGAATGTAAAATCCATAAGTATCATTTGCTTTATTTGCTCCATTCTATATATATTATCCATTTACCTTTTATATCCTTTTAAACCTAATTTACGAACCTTATCTGCTTGGTCTTTATCAGCAGTCCGCCATGTAGGACCCTTCATCACAAAGGAGTAAATTCTTGCTTGAGACCATTGCTGAGCGGACATTTTTTTACCTGCTCCTCCTTTTACTCCTTTTACATTTCTAACACTTGTAGGATTATTTTTATGAGCGGCTAGTCCTCTATCATAGACTACATTTAATATTCTTATAGGTATACCTGTTTTTTTAGAGATGTCTTTTTTACTATGGGCTTGACCTGGTTTAAACCCATACTTCTTATTATATTTCATTTTATTAGTAACCATTTATTTAAAGTATAAAAAAAGATATCTTATTTTAATACATCTTTTTTATTACAAGAAGTGCATAACACTCCTCTAATATTAAATCTATCAGTTATAGAGTGGTCGTGGTCAAGACAGCGACCACTACTAGACGTTCCCTCTGTTAATTCACAATTACAATATTCACAATTTTTAGTTGATAAAAAGATATCATATAATAATAACCAGTCAAAGCATAAGATACCTTGTCCTTTCCAATCAGATATTCTCTTTGTTTTTCTACCTTTTGGTGTTTTATAACTTTCTAATATTTTCTCTCTGTTTTTATAGTAGTATTCTTTTTTTTTTAATGCTAATTTCTCTCTATTTTTAATACGCCATTCTTTGTTTTTAGCTGGGTCTTTATACGGCATAATAATCTATATAATATACGCTCTACGACTTTAAATAAATTTACTTTCCTACCATTTTTTTCGCTTTGTTATGAGCTTTTGTAAAACTCATACCTGCTTTCATATCACTACGCATCATAGCCATATGTTTAGATGTATGATGTTGTGAATGTTCTTTTAATTTTTTCATTTGTGATTCAGTTAATTTACCCTTGACTACTTTTTTAGCAGGTGCTTTCTTTACTGGTGCTTTTTTACCTTTCATAGCACGGAGAGAAGCCATTTTATCTTTCATATCTTTACTACCCTTTGCTGATTTTTTAGGAGGAGGAGGTGGGGGTGCTGAACTTCCATACGCCATTTTATAAATTAAACCAATAAAAAAAGATATCTTTTTTTTAATAATTCTGATAAATTGTTGGATTAGGATTATCCGGTAACTGATGTAATCCCTTCCAAGCCATAGGGACTAACCACGAAAATCCTTTATAATTTTTAGGTAAGACTAATCTAATCATATCTTGTTGTTTTTCATGTATCTTTGTTTTTTCATCAGGAGTTTTATTAACTGCTAATAACTCATCAAACTTTTCACTAATCTTATTAGACATTATATGATAACTTATTTTTTTTTCTTTTGTGATTTTTGTGCCTCCTGCATCATCTGTTCAGCTACTCCTAAAGATGCTTTACTTTGTTTTACTACTTTATATATAACACTTGTATCACTATCTAATTTAGATAATGAACCATCAGGATTTAGTACCTGAGTCCTAATACTTGTGATTGTTTTAGGATTAGTTATAGTAAATTCTTGTTGTGCTGAACCAAAGAAGAAGTCAGTAGAAGCATTATCTTTATTAACAACTGATATTACAGGCAAGGATACACCTGAATCATTACTACCTAAATACTTTGTATCTGAGATAATATCTGATTTAATTAATAAATAGGGTTGTCTTGTTTTAATAGGTAGTTCCTCTGCATTTATCTGAGCTGATTTCTGTGTGATTGTCGCACCAGGTAAAAACTGAAGTGATAACTCATATTTAAAGTCAGTTTCCATTTTATCAGGGTCTACGTCGTTAGACCCCATAATTGCAGGAATTTGCCCTGTCCTTAACTCAGCACCGAATTTATTAGTTATTAATTGTGATAATTCACTAGGTTCTACATTCGCATTTGTGGTTGGTTTACCTATATTATCAGTTGTGATTGTATTATTAATTCTTGTTTGTCTTGATAAAATCTGATCTGATGAATTAAACTGACTCCTAGTAAAACCCATCATAGCCCAGAGTGATAAATTCCAATCTTCATCAGTTAAATTAGAATAACCGAAGTCCTCTATGAATATACCGCTAATTGCGTCCATGATTGAGAATGGTGTAATATTATTATTAAAATAAGATGAATAAGTTGTTAATTGTCCTTGATTTAGTGGAACTTCACTCGCTGTTAATTTAGAGTAAGGAAACATATCAGGGCAATATTCTCTTAATAATAATCGTTTATTAACATAATATACTGGATTACTTGTATCAGCTGCGATTGGTAAAGCAGCACCTGACCCTGCGTTATTAATATTACCTACTCTTTCTGGTGAATGTAATTGTGCGAATGAGAATTTACTTTCACTAGGATCAAAAACTATACCAGGATTTTCTGCTCCTAAATATCTATATTTTAAATATTGATGAACTGGTTTTTGTCCGTTTATAAGATCTTGAGTAGAGTAGGGTGTAGGATCACCTGTTCCGAAAGTTGTTCCCAACGCTCCTTGGAATGCTCCAGTTATCTCTTGAGCTGGTGCTGCTATAGGATATCCTAAACAAGGGGTTTCATCGGTGGGTTCAGGAGCAGCTGACCCTGTGCTTTGGGTCGCACCAAAAATAAATGCTGAGAGACCTGAAGTTTTATTTGTCGCATCTAATGTTTTAATCTGTCCTGATAAATAACCAGCATATAAACCGATAGCAGAATTACCATAGGCACAGAAGTGCATATCAAACCCTATAGTCCTATTACATGCCGCCGATATGATAGTCCCACCTGTTCCAGGCGTTGCCCCACCTGGTGTATGTCCTTCATAATAATAATCAGGTATTCCACCCATTAATGTCGTATCTATTGCGATAAAATCTTCTGTTTGGTTGTTATAAGGATTAGTTCCTTGTTTTTTAATAAATAATCCGTAATATTTATCTGTATAATCATTACCCCCTGAGGCTACATCTTTTCTATCTTTATCAAAATCAAAGAAGAATACATCTGTTCCCCATCTATCATTATAACCTTCAGCATTTCCTGTAGCACCAGGGTTAATATCGTCAGCATAATAAAAATCTGTTCCTAAAGAGTTTTTCCAAGCTCCTGCATTTGTATGACTACTACTATCCCTATGATTAATATGTAAGAATCTATTTGTATTCACATTAATACTATCATTAATTGTATATGGTTCACCAGTCACATCATCAGGTGGGTTTTTCGGTAATACGATACCCTCAAAGAGTTCAGGATATTTACCCTGAGTATCAAAAAATTCTTTTAATCCATCTAAATTCTCCTTCGTCCAATGGTAAGATAAAGTAACTGATTTAACTGGCGGACTACTATTTCTATGTATTGCAGTCACAATAAAAGGATTATGTATCTGTTTCCAAGACCAACCCTGAACTTTACCTACGACACCAGCTAGTCTTCTCTCTTCTGTATCTTCATATATCTTTCCTCCGTGAAGAGGTGGTGCTGTGTCTCCATCAAATGTTGCTGGTCTCTGTGTATTCCAAACAAACTCATTATACTTACTAAAATTACCAGTATGAGGATAACCTTGTTGTCTATTATTAACACTAGCGACACCAGGCGCCCGATCTATAAAATAAACAACATAAGCCCCTGAGAGTGATGGATCAGAGATATACCAAGGACGATCTCCTTGTGCTTCGGTTAAACCTGATAAAGTATCAATAGTAAACTGAGGTTGATCCGCAGGATTTTCTATCTCTATTTCTGTCTCTCCTACGGCAACCGCTTTAATAGTCTTCCCTATAATACCTGCAGGTTGCCTATCAGCAGTTATTAGAGAAGATACGACTGAACCTTGCGGTATAGGGGCTGTCGCACCAGGCGAATTAAGTATGATTGATTGTGTTGTATTATAAAACGAATCATCATGACCTAAATGTCTGTATCCTAATTCACTCATTACTTTTTTACCTGCTAAATATAATTCAGGTCTTTTAAAACCTATTGTCTGATATGATGATAAATAATTTGTAGAAGTTATTTCACGAGCAAAATGATAACTGGGATCTCCATATATTAATGAATCACCTGTTTTAAAATCTAAAAATGCTTTTCTTTCTATAGAGACACTTGTGGCTGCGTGAAATGGTTTATGTGTTTCGCTTTCTGTAGTCGTAGAAACGATAACTTGTTTACTTGTAAAATTATTCTGACTATTAGGCGTCACATCATTACCTCCTACTGGTTGTAGTGGGTTTGGCTGTCCCCCCGATACCGAGCGAGGATATCCTCTACTAGCAACTGCTCCTACTATATATTCAGGTGCTTTTGTTTTAGTTAATTGGTCTGTTAATAAACTTGCTAAATCAGGAGGTGAATAATTACCAGGCTCTACAGATAACTTTTTTGTTTCTTGATATAATACATATTCACTTTGTGCTGGGTCTCTCATTTCTAAATATAAATGAGTTCCTAGCAAAGTTGACTGATCATCTACAGATTGATAATCATATCTTGATAATGAATTATTAGGGATAGTAGTGAATGTATTATCAGATACAACGAAACCAGGAAAAGCTGTAGAAAAATCAGCATCTATTCTTTTTGCTTGTAAATTCTGTATATCAGGCATGAACCATTGGCGAGGTTCTCTTGACGCAAAGTAGGAGACTTCTTTTTGGAATGCTGTATATCTTGCGTTATCATTTTTTTTCTTCCAAACAAAAGATAATAAATCACTTCTAGTCCCTGCTGCTCCTCCTCCATTTATAGGGACTTTGTCAGGGGGAAAAGTACCTGGTTTTTCTCCTGCTCCTGTTCCTCCTCCTGCGTTAGGACCATATATAAATTGAGATTGTCCTGTCTGATAAAAATACATATCATCAGGACATCTACGATATATATGATTGTATGCTAACATGAGTCCGAAATTTCCAGCACCAGGATTAACGACATTATAACCAGTAGGATAATATCCTCCATAACTCATACCCATTCTATAGCAATCAAAAGGAGGTCTTACTGATAAAAAATCAGGGTCAATTGTGTTTCCATCAGCCCAATTATATGCATAAGCACACTCGGTTTCCTTATTAAATGAAGGATGCCAGAGTCCTATCCATTGATTTTTATATGTAGGACCCACATCAGTATCATCGTGAAACTGAGTTTTTTGTGCGTCAAATCTTCTAGGGAGATGAAAGTACCCTTCACCATTTGTAGTCTTATAATAAGATATATTAAAATGAACTTCATTATCTTTAATAGGATATTCTTGTGTTGTTTCTTCATACACCTGACAACCAAATACCTCTGCTACCTGTCCGTAGTTAGAGGAGGGTATATTTAATCCGTTATAGGTATGAGGTCTTATCATCTTCTGATGATTATTTTTTGTAAGTTTTTTTAATGATATTGTCTTTCCAGTTTCTCTACCAGTTAATTCTATTGTATCAGAACCAGCACCTCTACGAGATAAATAACCAGCATTAACTGATACTTTATCTCCCTGCTCTAACTTAACTCCTGCTCCTATTTTGCAGGTATAATCACTATTATTAGAGGATAGATTACCACTCTTAAATTCTTCTGACTGCCTCCTAGAAGTATCAATCAGTATAGTATTTGTATAGCCTTCCATATACAAATGTAAAATATAATATTTATAAAAAGATAACTTACGCTAAGAACGAGGAGACAAAACCATCTTTAAGTGAAACGAATTTAATAGTCTCTAGGTATGCTCTCATAGTGTAAGCAGCAGTCGTAGTAGGGAGTTTATTAAGACTCCAATAAAGTTCCAGCCCACGACTATTAACCCTTTCGGATCTGTTGAGGCGAAGTGCATGCCAGAATGCCGATCCTGATAATGCGGAATCAAGAGCATATCCTCCAACACCAGTAGCAACTGGAGGAGCAAGAGTTCTCTTAGATAGAGATAGACCTTCTCTAGCATATTCTTCACGTGATACATAGGGGACAAGACCTTCTGCCTGAACGATATTGTGGAACTGACGAGCAGTATTGTCTACATCAATAGGGAATAGGAAAGCATTATTATATTTAAGATTAATAACTGAAGATCCCATTTTATTATCAGAGGCTTCAGCGGCGTCTTGAGCTACTGGTGGGAGAGCATTTACATTCGTGCCTTCACGAGCAGGAGCAGTTGCGTTCCATACAATAAGTGGAGAGGTAGCAGCCGTAGGATCATTATCAGTCCAAGCGAACATGACTTTAGTGATAATCCTACCTGCTCCACCAAGATTTCTAATCTGTTGTGATGTATCATCATGATTAAATGATAATTTAGATAATCTGTAATCCGTGTAAGAAAATTGTAACTGAGAGTTAGCATTCGCATACGAAACCATCATTTCTTGAGGATAATATTGATAGTCAGCAAACATTTTAGTTTTAGTCGTATCTAGGGAGAAAGAAGTTGATGCGGTGCCTCCGCTCAGAACCCAACCACGACCACCTGATGCAGCGTCAGTTAATACTAATTCTAAAGTGATCTGTTCTTTCATCATATATAACGGAAGCTGATTCGTCTTGAGGAAAGGGAAGAGATCACTTAGAGCGATCTGCCATGTAGGAGTATCAGTATATTCTCCATCAGTAGCAGACTTGTATGTATCCATATAAGAAGGCATCTCAGTAGATGGTTGCTGAGCTTGATAAGAACCTGGTGGAGAGTAAAAACTTCTACCGCTATCAATCACTAGTCCGTGAGACTGAGATGTAGGAGCAGCCCCATCTTTACCGCCTGAACTACCACCACCATGAGTATTACTAATCGCAGTAGGAGGGTCGCTAGAAGACCATTGGTCTCCCTCAATATTCATCGCTACTTTCTTAGACATCATCTGACCAGTTAGATAGGGTAGACGCTCACGCATCGCTTCACTACTCATAAACTGAGACTTGTAATGCTGGAAATTAGCCCAGTCATCTACCTCTGAAATTGTCTGATTACCGATACGGAGAGTTGCTCTCTGGATAAGACCACCAATCCCAATATTGAGAGGTAACCAACCAGCCTCTGATGGAGAACTTAAACCAAACTGAAGCTTAGAGTGTGAATGCAAAATTCCCTTATTTTGTAAAACATAGCGTATAAATTTACCATTCTGCACAATTGGGTCCAGAACGTCGGTGTCTACTGACATCTGTACGTTACTCTGAATAGAACCAATCTTTAATAGGTCTGGTATCTGACCAGCACTTACAGACGGAGCAGTTTTTACGACATCTTGTACCATATCAGGGGTAGAACTCATATCCATTTTATAAATATGACTAATATAAAAAAAATATAAAAAAAAACATTATTTTTACTCTGGGGTTAATTTAGGCGAAGCCACCTTTGGTTTAGGTATTTATTCAGTAAATAAACTAAATATTAAATCAGGAGGTATTCTATATCTCATATCTAGAGATAAGCTACCTGAACCTCCTTGATAAGATACATCTGTTTTATGCTGGGCTCTAAATCTCTTTGCTTTATTATTTCTATATGAATTACCTAAGTTTTGTTGATGTAATTTATTAATCATATTACCACATGATCCACTCCCATCACAAGTAAGAGCATTCCAGTCTTTTTTATTAGTCCATATACGAGTTCTTTTTTTATAACCCCAGTCACTATACATACAATAATCAACTACATAATAAGGTAATCCCTGCATGAAAGGTCTGTCTTTTAATCTTGATGAGTTAGGATTCTCTATATACCATAAATAAGGTTTAAAATAATCAATAATCTCTAAACTTTTTTTAGCAAGAGGGTCACCTATTTCAGTCATTCTTCTTTCTATTGTTTCTCTTGTTACCATTTCACCTTTTCTTTCTCTACCTATCCAGCTATATTGCAAATGTGAGTATGTTGCACAAGGAGGACTGCACCATATCACATCAAAATAACCTACAGGATATTTCTTATAATCCCATTCTAATATATCCATATTAATATCTGCTCTTCCATCTATATCAATACTTAAGACCTCCCAACCTAGTTCTTTTGCTACTTTACCTGCCGACCCAGTCCCTGCAAAGCATTCTAACATCTTTATCATTTATATTAATCAATAAAAAGATATCTTATTTTAAACCATCACTTGTAATCCTGAGGAGTTGTAAGCGATAGTCTGTTTGTTGTGAGCGAAGAGAAACACGCCATGAGGGGTATTAGAGACTAAATCTAAGGTGAGTTGAGCGCCGAATGCCTGAGTAGAGAAGTCTACACCCTGATCACTAATTACATCATAAGCAACTCCTACACCCATATTCTGTCCGCCATCTACGACATAGACATTATCAAAGGCAGATTTTACAGAGAGAGGAATATTCGTCAGCTCAAAGGTATTCTTTTCATTAATCATTAATCGTTCATTCTTAGCATAAGCAGATACAGAATTAATAAAGTTTCTGATAACCTGAGCGTCTGCTTCTTTATATTCTAATCCATCTTTACCAAGATAATCTATATCATATTCTAGAGGGAACTTAGTGCCTCCACGTAGGAAAGATACCTTCTTAATCTGTGCATTAGTATTATCATCACTATTAAAGAATGGAATAGTGGCTAAACCATCGTGAGCGTAACTATTAATACGAGCAGATGGAATAAAGTTCATAAATACACCCATGACTCTCTTGAGACCAAGATTAAAATTAATAATCGCATTACTTGAGTTAATGCTTGTGAAGTAAGTAGAGATACTATTATACTCAAATGTGCCTCCGCTAGTAGGGAATGCTCTTAGTTGTTCAGGGGTAGGATCAATCGTTTCACAGACTAGTTTAACATCACTTAATTCATAGAAACTATCAACAAGAGTTGATGTAGACCCTTCGGCTTGTGCTAAAGGACCCTGCTGAACCCCAGCGAAGATAAAGTTCGTATCAGGAGCAAGGTGGATTTCTATGAGTAAACCCTTGAGACCCCAGTTAGACGACAGAGGGATATTCGCAGTTCCGTTTAATAGACCACAAGATAAGGGGACACAGAAACTATTAGGAGACTGAGTTTGCGTAGGATTATCTAATACAGATTGTTTAAACAGATTAGCATTCGGCATAACAAGGGCAGACTCTGATAGGTGAGAGGTCTGGTCACAAGTAGATACTGATTGCGGTAGGTAAGAAGCCATAAAACGATTATAATATTTAATATGTTCTATGACCTGATGGGACTGCTGACTTTTAATGACTAGCTGATCTATCGCTCCGTAGACACCGAGTTTAGCCGCCGCCTGTGCGAGATCATTTGCCTTTGCTCTGTCCTCATATGTACCAGTCTCATTCATTTTTAATCTAAATTTACCAGCAAGACGAACAGATCTACCTATTAATAATTTGTCTTGTTCCCCAATAATAAAACTTATTATGGGATTACCATTACGAAATGATATCTTCCCATTAGAAAGAACATTACTCGGCGTGATTTCCAGATTATGGTTACTCATTTTATAAATGAATCCAATATAAAAAAAATAATTATAAAAATTTAATTAAACTTCCAGACTTATCTGATTACCCCTGACTACCATTCTCCTAATATGGGCGCAGTAGTTACACCATAATTTATTACGAGTCGGTGCTTTATTAGTGTTAGGGTCAGTTGTAGATGCTCCCTCATAAGCGAGTTGTAAATTAAAATCTTTTCCACGTGCATCATACACCCCATCTTGGAGAGACAGAGCACGACCGATAAACCAATTTTCATGCAAATCCCTGAAAGATAGTGGCCTGATCCCAGCCATCGCCAAACTTTTCTCGGCTTCTATCGCCCATTGCTGTTCTAGAGACCTCCCTGAAGTCACAGCCGCACATTCTACCTTCCTTGAGGGATTCAGCTTCCCATCATAGAATAACTGATAATTAGTGAGGTTATCACCAATACCGACAAGACCTGACCTCTGCGAGAAGTTAGGGACAAATACATTACCAGCAGTTCCGCCAGTATGATTAGAAGCATCAGCATAAATACGTTCATTATTATGATTGTATCCATATTTATCTGCTTCTGCTTGTGTATACTCCGCCCATTGAGCCCCTGCTGCTGTGGTGCTAACATGATCACAAGGAGTTCCCTGAATAAGTGCTGGTCTACTGAGAGTAGAAGCATCAGTAGGGATACAGAGAATAGATTTCGCGCGACTTTCTACTAGTGGGAGTCGCATATTCACTTGAGTATCATTCTTTACAGCAGAATACTTATAATTTCTGTAAGATAAGAAGTCATAATTTAATGCTCCACCACCCTTCATCATACTCATTAGTTTCTGAGTGTATCCTTGGGGCATTTCTAACTGCTGAACTATCATTTCTACATCGCTAATCTGATAATCAATCGCATTAATAGTCGCAGAACTTGCCGCTTGTAGAGACTTAGAAACCATAACCCAAATAGCCTTCTTAGGTTCATTACCTCCCATAACACGATTATTAGAGGTAGCCGCAAGTCGTGTCACCTCATCTTTTAGCTCAATTTTAGTCATACCCCATACTCCGCCTTCAGTAGAACCGGTTGCTCCTGCGTTGTAAGGGAAGTGTTCTATACTTTTTATTACCATAGGAACATCTGTATTAATAATGGCTGCCTGAGCGTTAGTGCGACCAGTTGTCCCTGTGCTTTGTGCTTGTGTGTAATCAACTAAGTCAAATGTTTCACCGACAACAAAAGGGAAGGTTTCAGCTGATCCTTGGTTATTATCACGTCTAATAAAGAAACTAGTTACAGGACCTCCTCCTGCGTCCCACGCTTGAGGACCTGATGCTTGTGCGTCATCGTGTCCGTTTAGAGATTGGAAGATACATTTCTCATTTAAGTGACAATTATCCGATACTTGAGATACAGGAATAACACATCTTGCAGCGGTCTCAAGTAAGATTTCTACACGGAGTCCTTCAGTCAGCATAACAGGGAACACCTTATCATTTTGGAAAATTCCTGTATGTAAGGGGAGTAGACATTTTACTTTTTTAGCCTTGTGAGCGGTAGTCTGTGATAATATACCACTATCAAAACAATTAAAAAAAGCATTTTCAGTAATATTATTTGTATCACTTATGGTATTATGAAAGGTAGAAGCAGACTTCTCGTTGTGCTGTTGCCCTCCCTCCGTAAGACATCTTTTATTTCTAATAGATTGGTTCTGCTCGTAGGAGTATCGTAGAGCGGTTAAAACATTATAATTTTGGATTTCTTCTAATACTTGACCTCCAGCTCCGCCAGATCTGATAGTAATATCACGGATAAGTACTTGCGCTCCCATCTTATCTAACATGAGTCTCTGTTTTAATGTTTCACTACCTAAAATCTCAACATCTAATCTTAGGTATGTTTCTTTAGGTTGTATAAAGCCAACATTAGGAGGAATATGAAAATTAAGAGTCTGTCCAGATTTAAAATCTAAACCATTCTCAACTTGGATTGCTACTTTCGTTTGTTTCACTGGGATCTTATCTTGACTGGACCAAAATGACATATTTTATAAATAAGACAAATATAAAAAAAATTAAAAAAAAAACTTAATTCTTGCGTTTAGGTTTTATTAGAGATTATTAGGGTGTAAATACTCAAAATGACCTGCTTTAATTCTTAATAAAATAATATATTTATAACAGAGACACGTAATTTTACTTTTAAAAGACTTTTCAGCAACCTTATTTCTATACATAAGTTTTCTGTAAGTATATGGTCCCCCTTGAGATTTATTGATATTTCTATGACCATGTTTATTATGAAATATTCTGTTCACATTAGATTTAGGAGATCTCTTAGGAAAACTTTTATTTGCATTCTGTTCTTTGTGAGTAGCCCATCTTAAATTACATAACCTATTATCTTGTTTATTACGATTTATATGGTCTATTGTCGGTTTATTTTCAGGGTTAGGAATATATGCTTGTCCTAATGCTCTATGGACTTTTACATTCTTACACATAAGGGACACCCAAGAATACCCATCTTTATCTATAATATGATTTTTTATATGATTAGTCTTACCTCTCCATATTTTTTTACTTAAAATAGTCCCATCTCTGTAAATAAAATAATCTTTAAAATTAGGTATTTCTACTGGTTCTCCATATTTAATATTTAATTCATTTATTTCTTCTTCTGTTAAACAAACACAACCCCTCATCTATCTAGTATATAGACGTGTTATTACTTTAAGTTAAACCTTCTCTTGTAGGCAGATATATTATCTTTACGACTTGTTGATGACCCCCATAGGATATAGTAAGAAAGATACCCAGCTCTTGTATAATCTCCTGTTGTTAAATCTTTTTTATGACGTGTTCTATATCTAGTCCTCTGCTGTTTATCTTTTTTTATTGTATAATCGTCCATTCCCGCCGCTCCGAAGTGAGTTGTTTTAGTTCTACCATTATCCTTAGTAAAGACAGCCATTAATTTTTTACCTGGTTTATCTGATTTTTTTATTACAACAGAAACCATTTTATGATAACTTATATATAAAAAGATATCTTAAAAAGTAGTTCCAGAGATACTATGTAATGTATCTGAACCTTGTGATGCTACCTGACCTACTGCGGTAGATGCTGCTGATACATCAATCGCTTTAGGAGGAGGTGGGGCTGCTGTCTGAGCTGCGTCAACTTTATCTTTAGCATCTTTTTCATGACCGAATATATCAGCAATAGCAGATCCTACACCAGCAAGTCCTCCTAAAATTGCTAATGGAGGGATTGCTAATCCAAGAGTATCTAATGCTCCTGAAGCCATGCTCAGGGCATTCCCTGCTTTTTCTGCTTTATTGTCACCTGCTAAATGAAAGTGACCTCCTGAAAAATCTTGTGCTAGTGAGACTGACCCTCCTACAATACCTAAACCGACACCTGCTTTTGCTCCTAAGTCTGCTGCTGTGGATAATCCTGCTTTCGCTGCTCCTCCTAGTCCTTCAGCAGCCGCATTTGCTCCTTCTTCTGCCGCTGTTGCCGTAGATACTGCTCCCCTTGTAGTCATATTCTCAACAGCAGGGACACCTGTAGATGATTCTGCGGCTGTCCCTTCAGATACAGCTGCTCCTTCAGGTGCTGAACCTCCTGCCGATGATGATGCCTGTGGGGGAGGTTCAGTAGAAGTTGCTGCTGGAGGAGTAAACTTATCAGTTGCTCCTTCTACTGATGCCGAATATTCAGGAGATGCTGAGGTACTCGGTGAATCACCTAGTAATGATTCAGTAGGTGTATCTGCTAATGATCTTTCTGTTGCCGCTCCAGTAACAGAACTAGGAGTAAATCCACTACCACCTATTCCTCTCACCGCCGAAGCAGTAGTCTTTCCTACTTTCCCTACAGCTTGTGCGAGTGGTTTTATTCCTAATGTAGTTTCTTCACCAGTTCTACCTAATCCTTTCAGATACGCAAGTTTATTAGAACCATATACATTCTTTAATACTCCTTTAGCAGCCCCAAAACGTTCACCAACCTGAGTTATTTGTGCAGTATCTTCTGCTATTTGTTGAGGAGTTCTTACCGATTCCATCTCACCTTTAGCCTGTGATTTCACACCTCTCAACATAGTATTATAATTTCTCATTTCATCGTCGTAATGTTGTGCTAAAGCATCGCTTCTTTGTGACATCTCTGATAACATATTGTTTTCTACATCTACTCCTGCATTAAAATCACCCATGTTTATAATGAGTAAAAATATTAAAATTATTTAAAGATTAATTTATTTCTCGCCTTGATTTTTAACAAGATGATATATTTATAACAGAGAGCATCTGTCTTAGATTTAAACCCTTTTCTACCTATATATTTTTTATAGTAAATTTTCCGATAATACCATAATTTATCCCTGCTAGAATAATTTATTCCCTTGTGTCTATATTTAGATATGATACTCTTATACATATCGTTATGTTGTTCTAGTGATGTAGCCCATTCTAAATTAG
>VMHT01028417.1_pt1 | contig 17274 bp, 27 predicted proteins | sample 4693611 | NCBI WGS metagenome assembly VMHT01 (sample SAMN12280063, study PRJNA550983) | marine metagenome | isolation source: seawater sampled from same location over 5 years 0.02-0.2 micron viral filtrate | place: USA: collected off the coast of southern California halfway between the port... ...
AAGATAAATCCAACTGGTTGCATAGTATCAATAACTCAACAATAACTTATGAAATATATAACATCCATCTGGACTACAATATTCATAGCAGCAGTGCTAATAGGTATAAGAGTATCTGATCCGGCCTTAGTTGAACAATTACGATTAAATACCTTTGATACCTATATCAAGACAATCACTCAGCGTGATTCCACTAGGGTTACCCTATTGAACATAGGAGAAGATTCACTCAGCGTGATGGGCCAATATCCCTTTCCGAGATCAACATATGCTCAAATGATAAGTGACCTCAGAGGTGCTAACGCGGGGCTTATTGGGTTTACTATTATGTTTCCAGAGGCTGACAGGTTCGGCGGTGATAAAATCTTTGCTTCTTGGGTGAAAGATAATGGTATTATATTAGCTCAAGATGCTGATGAAAACGGAAAAAGCACTTCTGCGCCCTATATTGGAACTGCTATCTTTGGGACAGGTAATCCACTAGATTGGGCAATAAGATATAAAGGACTAGTAACCAATATTCCTGAAATAGAAGCTGGAGCGTGGGGTCATGGTCTTATAAATGCTATGCCAGAAGTTGATGGATTGGTAAGACGTATACCATTAATATCTCAAATCAATGATCAATTATATCCTTCGTTTGCTTTAGAAACAACTCGAGTGCTAAGTGAAAAACCTTCATATACAGTAAAGGTAAATGATATTGGTATTGAAGAAGTTATAATCAGACCTCATAGAATATCATCAGATGCTAATGGTTCTATATGGATTAATCCAAACTATAAGTTTACGGAAATAGAGTACGGGTCCAACGAATTACCCGATCTTCAGGGTTCAACTGTTCTGATTGGTCTGACTGCCAAAGGTCTAGCTGCTCAGGTTCCAACTCCTTCAGGTCTACGATCTGCGCATCATTTGCAAGCTGCAGCGCTTGAGACAATCCTGTCAGGAGACTCGATAGCTCGTCCGATATGGGCTGATCTTGCTGAAATAGCTGTAGTTCTAATTGGATCTCTTGGGATAATTCTTTCAATTTATCATTTGCCATTGTGGGCTTCTCTCTTGACGTTTGTGTCGACTGTGGGTATTTCAATTGGCGGCGCTTTCTACTTCTGGTACGAATCTCAAATTCTCCTTGATGTAAGTTATCCTATGATAATATATATACTTGTCTTTGCATCAGGATCTTTTAATAACTTCTATAAGCAATTTATGCTAAGGCAACAGATTAAGAAACAGTTTGGAACATATCTGTCTCCTGATATGGTTTACATGCTCCAAAAAGATCCATCATTGCTAACTCTTGGTGGCGAAAGAAAAGAAATGACATTCTTGTTTATGGATATATGCGGGTTTACTCCAATATCAGAACACTATAAAAACAATGACGATCCAGAAGGATTGGTCGAGTTAGTAAATGAATTCCTAGATTCTATGACTAAAATCATTTTAAATAATGGTGGTACAATCGATAAGTATATGGGTGATTGTATTATGGCGTTTTGGAATGCACCTTTACCATGTAAAAATCATGCTGACATGGCGGTAAAATCAGCAATAGAAATTGAGGCTAAAACAAATGAACTTAAAGAAATTTATAAAGAGCGAGGACTTCCGGACATTAACGTCGGCACTGGCATTAATACCGGCGATTGCATTGTGGGGAATATGGGAAGCGAATCAAGGTTCGACTATTCAGTCATTGGAGACGCAGTTAATCTCGCAGCACGACTTGAAGCAACTGCGGCAAGAGGAAATTATATTAATTGCCCAACAATAATTTCAAGCTACACAGCAGATCAAGTTACCATCATTAAACCACGACCAATAGGTGATATCAAGGTAAAAGGGAAGGAAGAACTGATTAAGATTTTCGCCTTATAACTTTCAGTTCTATGCATATAACTAAATGATCTAAAAAAAGTGAATTATTTTCACTCAGGTCGTTTACAAAGGTCCCAAAATGTAGTATAATATACCCCTATTAAACAATAAGGAACCAAGCTTCATGCCAAATTTTATAGTAACTGGCCAAGTAAAAAACAAAAAGAAAGTTAAAGAGTATTTAGACAATCTTTCTAAAGAGCTTGGTATTAATCGTATGTGGTCAAAGGTAATATTCGTAAAGTTTAAAACTAAGCTTGACAATGATAGTCAGGGCCTCTGTTGGGGTGATTATAGAGAAGGTTACGCCGAAATCAAGATTGCTCGTACTTCTGAGGGTAATGATATACCATACGATATGATGATGCAAACACTAGCTCATGAGATGGTTCATGCCAAACAATATCTAAGAAAAGAACTTAATGGATGGACTAACTCATGGATGAATAGAAAGCCTCGTAACTACAAATATGAGAATGCTCCTTGGGAAAAAGAAGCATATAGACGTGAAGAAGAGTTATATAAGAAGTGCTGGTTATAACAAATTGATCTAAAAAAAGTGAATTATTTTTACAAATTCCCTTTACAAAGGTCCCAAAATAGATTATAATATACCTATATTAAATGATAAAGAAAGGAACTACATTATGAAAAAATCAATCTTAAACGCAATCAACAGTATTTCATCTACTGACGAACTCAACGAAGTAATCGATCTTATTAAGATCAAACAAAAGCAGCTTAGGTCTATCAAGGTTGCTGTAGCTAAATCAAGTCTAGCAGTTGGTTCTAAAGTAAAAGTTACATCAAGGAACGGTGTAGAATTTGGTATTGTTGATCAAATCAAAAGAACTAAAGCTATCGTGACAATTGATGGTCTTAAATACAACTGTCCAATCAGCATCTTGGAGGTAGCATAATGTTGAGTACTTTCGAAAAATTAAAATGTATCGCAGCGGGTCTTGCCGCTGCTGTAATCTTCTCATTGTTTCTTAATGCAATTGAAACAGCACTAGACAGACCTGATGTTCATATCAGTAATTCTACTGGAGAATGTGTAAGAGTTCTTAATTACGTTGAAGGAGATAGCTATTCTTGTGATAATCTTCCTTCTAAATACAACAAAGTGTGGGTGAAATAATATGATTATAATGGAAAAAACGTCTCCTGTTACAGGCAAAAGTAACACAATGGCAATCAACGCAACTGCTGAGCAGGTAGAAGCGTGGGTTGGTGGTATGCTTATTCAAGATGCCATGCCACAGGCATCTGTGGACCAAAGAGAGTTTATGATCTCTGGTTGTACGCCATCGTGCTGGTCTTCAATGTTTGGTTCTGAAGAGGACGCAGCGTGAAGGGCATGGCATATTGCGACTATATCGCGCATTCAGTTTTATCGCCGTCATTAAGAGAAGATAGCTTCATTACTGAAGTTGGTAAAGTTAAAATGGATCTTTGTCCTAAAGAAGGATATCTAGTATCTACAACAAAGACCATCAACGTCAAAGATCAGAATGGTAAAGAATATAAAATTACTGTTGAAGAACTTTAAAATAATTGAAAATAATTGTTTACATTTGCTGTAGACTATGATATAATATACGTATTATCGAGGAAAAACTATGAATAGAATTGCAATGATTAAAGCTGCAGCAGAAAAGGCTAGAGAAAAAGCTCAATTTAAAGCTGCAGTAAACAAGGTTTACTCTAAACCAAAAGACCACTATAACAAGCTTACGAAAACAGTCAAAAAGGCTGCTCATCAAGCTCCTGGTAGTCTTGAATGCTTTAAAGAAGAAAATATGTTCTATACGGACAAAGAAACTCAAGATTTTATTGCGGGTTCATCTTTAATGGATGCGTACAACGATCAAAAAAACGATTGGGATTAAGCTATGACTCAATATACTGATAAAGTTGAATATGTAAAACGTAAACAGTTTGTTGAAGAATGGGCTGCTAAATGCGATTATATGTTGGCTCAAAATGGTTATATTGAGCGTAGCTTTAATAGTGGTTTAATAACACGTTCTTATGCCGATGGCACAACTGAAACAATTCAAGAGTCTATGGACTTTGCAAGTCTTATGAACTCGGCGCCTACAAAATGAATTATATCGGATCTATAAACTACACCTACTCAGGTCGTAAAAGAAAGAGTAAAGCTCTTAAGACAAGACGTAAAACTAAGCAAGAGTTTAAACCACTCAAGGTAGAAAAGTCTTTAGCTGAACTTAGAATGGAAGAGTTCAATAACAAATACCCTTCTTATTCAGGTACGTCAAATTATTCGACGCCTGATGATCAGTCTTGGAAAGCAGAAGAATCCAAGAATTTCACAGTCGCACCTGCATATAACAAAGGTGCTTATCAAGTAATACCACGCAAAGACGTGGAACATATAGGAAAATAACTATGGCTATTATAGAAACTTTAGGTCTGACAGTTTTGTTTGTTTTTATCGCTTGGTTTGGAATTGCTTCGTCATACGCAGCAATGAAAGAAAGAGATGCAATAAAAAAGCAATACAAAGCTGGTACTCATGACTACTATGGCAATAAACTAGAAAAAAATATTAAGGAATAAAAATGTCAAATTATATGTTGCTAAGCGAATACAATGGATCGGGTGATCATAAAAATCGTAAAGCGGAAGTTCTTCGATCATTTGGAGACGACCCATCTTTTGGTATACGTATGTATATTGATGGAGAATCTCTTGGTATCGAATGGTATAAAGGAAAGGCAGAAGTATACGCAGAAGAAGCTGCTGAAAACTATGTCCTTGGTATAAAATCATATGAAAGGGACTAATGAAAATTAATCTATTGGGACTTTCTGTTTTAAAATTAAACGACTTTCTTCATGAGTTGGGAGAAAGTCGTTTTTATTCTGGTCAAATAATAAAGTGTATTCATCAAAAGGGTGAATTGGACTTTAATAAAATGACAAACTTACCTGAGTCATTAATCAAAAAGCTTTGCGAAAATGCTAAAATTAAACTTCCAGAAGTGGTTAGTGTTGAGGATTCAGAAGATGGAACTCGAAAATGGATAATTCAAGTTGAAGGTGGCAGTTGTATAGAAACAGTCTATATACCGGAAAGAACTAGAGGAACTCTTTGTATATCATCACAAATTGGTTGTATATTGGATTGTAGCTTTTGTGCAACAGGTAAACAAGGATTTAATAGGGATTTAACAGCAGGCGAAATAATTGGTCAACTTTGGATAGTTGCTGATTCATTTGGACAATTTGATGGCATAGATCCTAAGGTTACAGAAATTGTAATGATGGGAATGGGCGAACCATTAATGAATTTTGATAATGTAGTTGATGCTATGAATTTAATGATGGATGTTTATAATATTCCTAAGGACGATGTTTGGCTTAGTACTGCTGGAGTAGTTCCAGCTTTAGATAAATTGGCTGATGTAACAAATGCGTCTCTTGCAATTTCTATTCATGCTGCTGACAATGATTTAAGAAACGAATTAGTACCTATTAATAAAAAATACAATGTCGAAAGCTTTATTCAAAGCGCTAAAAGATACCAAGAAAGAATGGCTGATGGTAGAAAAATTAAAGTTGAATACACATTGATAGATCAAATAAATGATCAGCCAAAACATGCATATGAATTAGCTGAATTAATTAAAGATCTTGATTGCGTTGTTAATCTTATTCCATTTAATACTATTGAGGGAGCAGATTACAAACCAGTTACTTATAAAGCCCTTGCTGATTTTAAAGATATTTTACAAATAAAAGGTTTTTACACCACTATCAGAAGACAACGTGGTGATGGCGTAGCTGCAGCTTGTGGTCAACTTGCTGGTAAAGTTAATGATAGAACCAAAAGGCAAAAAAGATATAAAGATAAAATAGCAGCAAAAACATTAAATTAATTAAAAATAAACGTTTACATTCATTGTAAAGTATGTTATAATAGATCTTATATTATAAAGGAGTAGACCATGGCAGAAAATAAAGCAAGAATCAAAATGAGAAAGAACAGGGTAACCATTGATGACAAATATATGGGTCCTGAACCAGTCTTTCAAAAAGGCGAAACTTCAAGTAAAGCTACTAATCGTTTAGCTTTATGGAGTAAAGGCGGTCATTGGTACAACTATTACTATAAGCCAAAAGACTATGTTGATTGCGTTTTAGCATTTGCTACTGATGTTTATGGCTATGACAAAGATAAGATCAAAACTCTTAAGAAACTTAAGGATTGGCAACTCACTGGTAAACTAGGTAAAGTAGCAAAGCTTTGGAGTAGAGGCTACGAGTATACCAAAGATGAGTTTGCGCGCTGGGAGGGGGAGCTAAAGCAGATATATAATGAAGCTGTAGAAGCTATAGAAGAAGACCTTGCTGATGCTCCTCCCCCGAAACCAGTGATTTCAGTTCAGCAAAGACAAAGAACTAAGATAAATGAAACTATTATGGTTGATTGGGATGAGATTATTGATGGTTGGATGGATGAAAAATACAATCAAAAGATCGATGTGTTTAAACTAGCTAAGCAATATGATCTTAAAGGATCTTCTATTAATATTTTTAAAGACGCTGTTATGATGGAATATCAGCCAATTAAAGATGCATATGATGGCACTTGCGATCAAGCTGTTGAAGCATACTCGCATATCACTAAGCGCAGATTAAATAAAATGCTTAAAACTATGGAAGGTATATTTAGTGACTTAGAACAATTAAAGACAGCTAATAAAGCAGCTAAAGTTCCAAGAGCTAAAAAGCCTAAGTCATCTGACGCGCAAGTTAAAAGTCTTAAATATCGTGTTGATAGCGTTGATGATAAGGTGAGTTCTATCAATCCAGTTATGATTCCAGGTAAAGAAGTATTGTTTGTTTATAATACTAAGTCTAGAAAATTAATTCAATATAATACGAATTCAACAAAAGGGTTTGAAGTAAGTGGTACTACCATTAAGAATATCTGTGAAAAGAGTAGGCAAACTACTCTTAGAAAACCAGAAGATATACTACCACTTATTTTAAAGAAATCAATCAAGCAAATCGACAAATTAGTTTGGGATACTGTTACTACAAAGATCAGTACTCCTAATGGTAGAATTAATGCCGATTGCATATTACTCAGGGCAATATGATTATAGATTTAGAGCAAAAAATTATGACGAAAAAACGGTTTTCAACTGCCGTAGAACAACTAGTTGTAAAGGGAAATATGTCTTATATAGATGCAGCAACTTATATTATTGAAGAGAGGGGTATGGACTATAGCAATTTAAAGAAGCTATTGACAGACTCTCTTAAAGATAAAATGGAAGCTGAAGCAATAAGACTTAATTTAATTAGAGGCAAAAAAGGTAATCAACTACCTATTTAGGAAAAATATTATGAGTAACGTTATTATACCATCATCACCAGCAGATGTTAAACGAATTAAAGACTGCATCATTGAAATCAGTAATGCTATGACTTTAATTCAAGCGCAAAAAGACTTTATCAAAGAAGCTGTTAACCTTTGCGTTGAGGATGTTGAAATTGATAAGAAGCATTTGAAGAAAATGGCCACGATTTACCACAAGCAAAACTTGTCAGAGATCTTAGGCGAAATCGAAGATGTTGAAGCTTTATATGAAGGAGTTATGGCTTAATGTTTAAATTTTTAACAGCAATTGTCGAAGGATTATTTAAATTGATGGGTTGGATGCTATTGTCAGCTGTAGTTTTATTTATCTACATGTCATCAACTGGAATTATACCTCAATGAATGATCCGTTTGAATCTTATAAATTATATAATGCTTTAAAGTTACACTTTGAATCAGGTTATGATGCTGTTAAATATAATTTTAAGTCTAATGTAACTCCTAAGTCATTCTTTAATCGCAAAGATAAGTACTTCTTTGCAAAGCTGGCTAAGAAACATAATGGTAATCTAAAGGATTACTATATATCCAACTTTAAAATGGGTCTCAGTTATATAGGAGACATGATGGATGAAGATGGAGAAAAAAATTATAGAGACCACAAAAGAATACAAGAAAGTATTCATAGAGTGTTTTCAGTTGATATAAATAGATTACGAGAAGAGGATATTATCTTTGATAAATTGTTTCAATCTGTCGATGGACAATTACCTCTACTCGTTAAACTATGGTTGCAAGAAGAAATTAGTTTAGAGACTGTTGTTATTCTTAATGCCATCTTTGGATTCATACCTAGAGAATCTGTAAAGATATCAGATACCATTATATGGCCTGATACTCAACGGAAGATCGAAAAGTATAGTCCATTCGTAAGCTTTGATCGTAATAAATGTATAACTTTATTACAAAAAACGTTTACAAACACATGAAAATGTGTTATAATATACTATATTATGGACAAGGGTGAAATACAATAGAAAAGACAATTACGTCTTAATACAATGCAATACGGAGAAATATAATGTCATTTGCAAATCTAAAGAGCTCGCGAGGCTCGTCAATCGACCAACTCGTAAAAGCAGCGGAAGCTGTATCTACTAAAACCGAAACTAAGAACTATGATGATGATCGGTTTTGGAAACCTACTAGAGATAAAGCAGGAAACGGCTATGCCGTAGTCAGATTCCTACCAGCTAAAGAAGGTGAAGATCTTCCTTGGGTAAGGTATTGGGATCATGGCTTTAAAGGTCCTACTGGTCTTTGGTATATCGAAAATAGCTTAACTTCAATTGGACAGGATGATCCAGTTAGTGAATCAAATGGTTTACTATGGAATACTGGCCGTGATGAAGACAAAGCACTAGCTCGTGAAAGGAAAAGACGTTTACATTATGTAAGTAATGTGCTAGTTGTTTCTGATCCATCTAATCCTCAAAACGAAGGTAAGGTATTCGTATACAAGTTTGGCAAAAAGATCTTTGATAAAATCATGGATGTAATGCAGCCACAATTTGCAGATGAAGATCCAGTTAATCCTTATGACTTCTGGGAAGGCGCTGACTTTAAGATTAAAATTCGTAAAGTCGAAGGTTGGGTAAACTATGATAAGTCAGAGTTTGCATCAGCAGCTCCACTACACGGTGGAGATGAAGAAAAGCTTGAAGGTGTATATAACCAATTACACTCTTTGGCTGACTTTATTGATCCTAAGAACTATAAGTCTTATGATGAACTTAAAGCTAAAATGAATAAGGTGCTAGGCGTTGACGCTGGTCATGTAGCTATGGATAACAATTCCATGATGCAATCAGCTCCTGTTGTTGAACAACCAACAATGGCAGCGGCTGAATCAGCTCCTTTAAGTTCTAGTGATGAAGGGGAAGAGGACACATTGTCCTACTTTGACAAGCTAGCTCAACAAGGCTAGCCTGAATAGGCAACGGCGAAGTCTACAAGGATTGGGAGTAACCCGGTCGAAGAGCCATAACTAACTGAGGAGAAAATAATAAGAGTTTGGGGCGAATCTGATAAATCGTAAACCAGGCCATTTTTTCAGGGACCTTTCGGGGTCCCTTTTTTTATTATAAATAGTATTGGTTGACAGTCAGGTTAACCGAGTCGGAGTGGATAAAACATATTATCGCTAGTGACTAAATGAGCCCGAAAGAGCAGAAAACCCGTACATTAAGGAGAAGATTATGAAATCTTTATTTTTAATTTCGGTACTAGTAGTATTATCTGGTTGTAATACAATAGACTCTACGTATAATGGCGTTACAGACATTGTGCAAGGTGTTAAAGATGATGTTGTAGGTATTACTGCTGGTACTCTTGATAGCGTAAGTAGCGTTATCAGAGATACAGCCGAAAAGACCGATCCCAAGGGAACAACTGAGTAATATTACTCTTCGCCATGGACGGCTTATAAATATTATTGTGTAGTCCACATTAGAGACTCGCATTGGTTCATGCGTTAAAAGAATCGTATAATCCAGAATAGGAGAATTACGATGACTGTAGAACTAACTTACAGAGGCGTATCGTACACCAAGAAATTTAAAAAGAGTACTGGTGTTCAAACTGCTTCGAAATAATTAAGGAATATACGGACAAGGAAGTCCTATCCATAAGCGTTGTTTAATGTATCTCCAACTCTATTATTTGGATTTGATTGTACTATAGTTGTAACAACATTAGATTTACTGCTATTATCTGCAACTACGTTTGTATTTGCAGCAGTTGTTGTTTCAGGTAATCTTAATTCAATATTTTCAGCAGATAATGTAACTATTTTATTACCTCCAGACTTTTCGTCTGAAGAACTAACTGTGTTACCACCATTTGATTGTAATTCTAATGCATCACGTACTCTATTAATATTAGCTACTGCTTTATCGACGTCTCCAGTAAGATTTGCTAAGCCGTCAGTAGTAAAGTTTTTACCAATAGTAAGTTTACCACCCTGTAGAATTTTTTCAAGGGTTTTAGTGTATTCAACCATGTCTTCAATAGCATCATCCATATCAATTGATATGTCACCCATTGTACTCATTCGTTCAAATACATCAGCAAACGCGCTAAATGCATCTGCACCAGCTTTAATGGTATCTGCTTTTTCTCCAACTTCAATAGCTTGTTCTACTGGGCTTTTAGAGCCAGTAAAGAAACTTACAATTGAAGAGCCAAGATCAGCAAGCGCGTTAACGCCTTTACCTGCACCAAAGGCTGTTAATCCAGCGCCTAAGGCAGTAAGAGATCCAGTAGCAGCTAGAGTTCTCTCTAGATTAGCACTATCACCAATAGTTAATAGTGTATCGACTTCACGTTTAATATCTTCAGCAAAGTTATCACCAGAGGAAAATTTAGTAAGAGCGTCTGCAGCTCCAGCACTACCCTTACCTATTGCAAAAGCTACAAGACCAGCTGATAAAGCCGTCATAGTTCCTACAAATCCACTAACATCGCCTTTAGCACCTGTATCTATAGATAATAAAGTCTCCACTTCTTTCTTAATATCAGCAGCAAAGTTATCGCCAGTTGTAAATTGAGTTAAACCATCAGCAACGCCAGAACCAGCTTTACCTACTGCAAACGCAGCTAAACCAAGTCCTAAACCGCCCAGAGTCGCGACTAACTTTGCAGTATCCATCCCTGAGCCAGTGTTGATGGAAAGAAGTGTTTCTACTTCGTCTTTAATACCTTTAGCAAAGTTACCATCAGTAAAAGATTGTATCGCATTACCAACGCCATCTGCAGATTTACCTATACCAAATGCAGCAAGACCTAAACCTAAACCAAGTAACGTTGTACTTACAGCAGCAGCATCACCACCCATTCCTGGGATATCTGCTATTGATAATAGATCTTCTACGTTATCTTTAATGTCACCAGTCCAATCGCTTCCTTCAGAGAATTTAGCAACAGCCTTTGAAGCGCCTTCGCCTATAGTAAATGCAGCTAATCCAACACCTAACGCAGTCATTGTCGCAGTTACAGCCGCAACATTACCCACAGTCATTCGATCAGATTCTGCCATTGACAATAGATCATCAACATTTTCTTTAATCTTTTTGGTATCAAGCTCTTCCATTTTACCCATTGCGAAAGTAAGGCCTGCAGCTCCAACACCAACACCAGCAAGTAATGCGCCTGCAGCCATTGCCGCACCACCCATCATACCGCCAAGTTTACCAAGCATTCCACCGCCAGATTTACTGTCTTTAGACTTAGCATCATCGTTTACTTTAACGCCACCATCTAAAGAATTTCTAATATCTTCAAATATAGATAATCTTTCAGTATCTTTTTCTGCTTGAGCTAGCTTATTTGCGTCCATCGATTCAAAGAAATTTTCAAATACAGTAGATAGATTTTTATTTGTTTCCAGTGCAGATGATTGTATCTTTTTCATTTCTAATAAATGACGCCTGGTATTTCTACCATCACGTTCAATTTCAATGGTCGACTTATTGTTAGCCGCCATTAAATCGATTAGTTCTTGAAAGTTTGTTGCGTTATCATCTGCCATGAGTATCTACCTTTATTTTTTATTGCCAAAGTTTTGTGTTCCAAAGAACGCAGCAACTATACCAGCAACAGCTACAAAGTATGTTGGGGCCATACTTCCTAATGTCTTTTGTGCTTCATCTAAACCAACTAAGGATGCAAGTACTACAGCAAATGGATATAGTAATAAACCACCTAATGCAAACCATGTCATTTTACGTTGCGCATCACGCATAGCATCCTGATCATCAAGCTCTTTACGTTTAAACTCTAGATATAATGCTTCTTCTTCCTTTGATACCTTACCATCTCCATTACTATCTGCGGGATGATGAGTTGTTTTTGTTTCTTCAGTCATATTACTTCCTTCGTTTTATTTTTTCGTTTTCGTCTTCAATATGTTGTTGTAATAAAGCAACATATATTTGCCTTTCCCACGGTAACATATTTTCCAATTCTGTCAAGCTATACTTATGATGTTGTACTAATGCAAAGTTTGTCTTATAATAATTGGTCAAGCTTTCGTGTGAAAGGCCTATGAAAAAAAACTTTGTAGACCCTTTAACTCAATATTATTATCCTTACCACAATTACTGCACTTCATCTTAGCGATATGTTCTACTGCTGGTATATCTTGAAAAAATTCTTGAACCTTTTTAAATTGCCCTGAGTTTAGATTATCGATAAAATCAGTTAATTCATCTTTGCTCATTTCATTTCTATCATATACAGCATCAGCGTCAAATATACTATCAACGCATTCAATAATAAGATCCATTAAACCTTCAACAGAGTTTAATTTTTCAATGTCTAATTCGCCAAACGTTTTTACTGATGGCCATCGCATTTTAAGACCTACATCATCTGTTATCATTACAATATTGTTATCATTAATATTTGATACTTTAATATCACTTACATTAATAACAAGCGGATTAAGTGTTTCACAATGTTCGCACTTAAGTTGTAACTCCATATCCTCGCCTACAGATTTTCCTCTGAGTTGCAAAAATAAATATTCTATATCAAATGTTGTTAGGTCATTAATGTTATCTATTGAATAACAAGAACCTATAACATTCCTTACTGCTTCTGCAATTTGTCCAGGGTCACTGGATTCTAATGCAATCATTAAGACCTTTTCTTCTTTTACTAAATAAGGTCTCATCTTTAAAGTCTTCCCCGTTGACGGCAAATTTATGTCATACGTGGGAACACTGATCTTGGGTAACGCCATTCTATTCTCCTAATTATATTAAATTATATTAAATACCAAGTATACCATCAATTACTGAATTAGCAACAGACTTCGTGCTATCTACAATATCTTCTGGTACGTAGTTTTCGTAACTCATTGTCACTGTCATTTTTTGGATAGTATTTTCACTATTATTATCCAAGTTTACTGCACTTACAGTTGTTGGGAATGCACCCTCAAGCTTTACACTGTAAATTGGAATATTGTTTTGATCAAGCTGTTGTATAACAATATCCGTTACAAAATCTTTTTTATATCCTGCCCTATAGTTTTCAACATCAAATATACCTGATGCCCAAGTATCAAATACTTTTTTCATATAGTAATCATTAGTAAGAATAAATGTCATACTAACATCTTCATTAATAATTGAATAAGGGACTTTAATTGCTTGACGATCAGCAATATAGTCTAGTGTACTAATCTGACGTCCTGGAAAGCTTACAGCCTCGCATAGTATAGATATATCTCTTGGATCTGGTATAACATTCTTTGGTGATCCACCTGATATTGCATTCTTTGCAAGATCTCCAATCAAGCTTTTTATATCTTTATTGAGTAATGATTTAACACTATTTGCTGTTGGGGGTGTAAAGAATATTTGGAAACGGTTTTGCATTGCAACACCGCCTTTCTTTGCTATAGTTGCTTTAAGGTTATCTATACTGTTCATGATGCGTATTGTTTCCTTGAGTATCTCCAAACAGATTCGGCTTTAACGCCTTTGAACTGTTCTGTTGGTAAGAATATTGCAATAGGCCATTCAGTCATAGGCACACGTACTATACGAGACTTAACATGTCCCATTAGGTAATGCTTAAAACATGGTGCAAATTCTTTATATTTCTTAGCACCAACAATAGTTGCATACCGCAATTTCTGTAATCGTGTAGTATCATTCATAGTCTTAGGGGCTAAGTCCATCATCGCGTCTAAGAATCGTGCACGTACTCCTGGTGATAGATAGTGCAAGTTCAGTCCATAGAAACCACCAGGTGCTGGTTCTACCATGATTGCTAGAGGGAATCTATCATAGTATGGTAGTGTTTTCTTATGCTTTGGATCATAGAAATACATCATCATATCGCCAACTCTTGGCTTTGTCGTAGGTTCTAATGCTGTATCCTTAAGCACTGTTCGTGGATTAGTATCGCCTAACTTCTTAACATTGCGCCTAAACCAATTTTGAGCGTCCTTAGTTCTTGGAGTAACTCCAGCCCTAAACGCTTGTGATTGTAGTGTATCGAATAAACTTGCCATATATCTATTTATACTATCCTTTGAGTAGTTTGACACCTAAATTCTTTAAAGTGTCTTCAGTCCATATCTGAAATTTCCATCCTTTTGCATTAGCAAACTGCTGTGCCGCGTTCCATTTAGATGTATTCTTAATATAAGTAGTAACCTCATTAAGATACTTCTTTGTCTTTCGCTTAGGATTCTTTGGAGGAATAGTCTGTTTCTTAGGTTTGATTTCAACTAAGAAGACATCGCCATTAGTCATTTCAATAAGCATATCGACAAAATAACGATGTAGTTTACCATCAGTCTTGCACTTATATGGTACAACAATCTCTTCACTATTCCAACACTTAATCTGTGGATTAGCTTCAGCCCATCTAAATGCATTGCGTTCCCATAGGGATCTGTATGTAACCTTAGTATAGTCACCTGCGTATTTCTTTTTGTTTTTTACTGTGTATTTACCTTTGTAAGCCATATAAATAGATCTATAGTTATTAAATGTATTACTATTTATACGGGTAAAAAGACATGACAATTTTAACATTCCCTGAGACACTCAGGTCAAAGGTATCCGATCAAGGATTTCCACACGTATCTTTCTCAATGGCACGAAAAGGAGTGCCTGAGTTCAATCAGATTCATCTGTTCATACCAAGTGGTGTAACATCAAGTGATGGTATGAACTATGGTTCTGCTGAGCTTGGAACAGCTGGTATGTTTGCTAATGCTGCAGTTCAAGGAGATAAAGTAGGCGGTGCTGATGTTCTATCGAGAATAACAAAATCAGCCAAAAGCGGAGCAGGTGGTATTCCTGGTATTGGTGGATTTGCAAGTGCAAGTGAACTTAAATCCGGTATTGTAGTAAATCCCTATACAGCGACGACCTTTGAAGGAGTCAATGTAAGATCATTCGAGTTTGCATTCAAACTTGTACCTACATCAGCATCAGAATCAGTAACAGCTCATAAAATAGAGAGCGCGTTTCGTAAGTATATGTATCCAAAAGAAATAGGTGCAGGATCATTAGAGTATCCACCCACGTTTCGTATCAAATTCATGGCTGGAGGTAAGGTCAATAAGTATATGCCAAGAATCATTGATACATACCTTACTGCAATGACAGCGAACTATAATGCAACCGGTAATTCCTTTCACGCAAATGATGGTGATATGGGAGCTGCACCAGTAGAGATCGATCTTACGTTATCATTCCAAGAGGTACGTCCTGTAACAAGAGATGACCTATACAGTGGTGGTTTACAGTATATAGATGGATACGAATCAGCAGGTAATGTTGTAGGAGATTCTCCAGATGGCGTACAAGATCTTACCAGCAATATATCTAATAGAGGAGAATAATAATAATGAGCTATTTCAAACAGTTTCCTAATATTGCATACGACTTTGATCGTAATGGTATTAAACAAAACGTAGTAGACATCTATCGAAGTGCAAGACCACTTAATGCATTCCTTGATGATCTTAATGCGTATAGCTTCTATGAGGTAAAGAATGGAGAGAGACCGGATATTGTCTCACAACGCTTATATGGTACTACTCAGTTCTATTGGACGTTCTTCATTATTAACGATTTCCTTCATGACGGACTTGCTGCATGGCCGATGAGTCAAGAAAAGATTCAAACCTATATGAATCAAGAATTTGAAGGAGTTGTCATTACGACTAATCCATCAGTAGACGATACAGGCGATATAGGAGTAGAAGCAGGTTATCCTAATAGTCTATCGGGTAGGTTCGAATTAGGAGAAACCATTACAGGTACGACGTCAGGCGCCACAGGTATATTGGTGAAGAAGAATTTGGACATGAATCAGTTAGTCTTGCAATCTGTTGAAGGATCTTTCATAGGATCTTCAGCCCCAGGACCACAAAATGCCACAGAAAAGATTACAGGATCAAAGACAACAGATTCCGTTAATACATATGATGTCTATAAGTATATCGATGCTCCCCATAACTATTATAGAACAGACGATCCAGAAAAAAGAGTAGCGACAAATGCTGTATTCATTAATGGAGGAGAGCCAGCCGGAGAACTTTCCTTTGATACTAATAGATCTCATATATATGCTGCTAATGATGCGAGATCAAAGATAAGAGTAATAGATCCTAAGTATATAACACAATTCGTAGAAAAATATGAGGCAATAATAAACAATGTCTAGATATAATAGTAAACTTGCTAATGGATCAGATGCTATAACACCATCATCTTATGAGTTAGAGAGTGCAATACTTGTATGTAATGACGGTACAGAGTATAATATAGTAGATCTTATAGCATTACTCTCTATAGATGAATCTCTATATAGTGGATCCTTGCAAGCTGAAGTAAATATCATGGATGCTGCAAATATGCTTGAAAAAGTGAGATGTGTGAGTGGGGAGGGATTACACTTAGTACTGAAGAGACGGCTCAAAGGGGGTGCTTCGACTAAATACTCGCACAAATTCGTGATCGCAGAGATACATAGTTACGCTAAACTCAGTCCTGGTACAGCCACGTATGTATTCAGATGTGTCTCAGAGCATGCGTATATCAGTCAATCTAAGACAATATCTAAGCCGTTTAACAATGTACCTGGTCAGTTAATAAAGAATATCTGTATAGATGAGTTGTCTATAGATGAGAAAGAGTTATCTATTAATACAGAGACGAAACAGACTATAGTAGGTGTATATCCACGTATGAGACCTATGTACCTTATTAATTGGTTAGCAAGGAGATCTTATGACAATGGTACGCCGTTCTTTTTCTATGAGACATTAGGTCAAGGTATATTCTTTGATTCCTATGAGAACCTTATTAATAAAGAGTCTTATAAGGAATATACCTATGCGCCTTCTATTAATACTATTGTTGGTAGCGAAGAGAACAATAAGATACTTGCTTCGAAGGTATTAACGTTATCATCTGAATTTAATATGAGTCAGTATATGAA
>VMHT01018558.1_pt1 | contig 17273 bp, 19 predicted proteins | sample 4693611 | NCBI WGS metagenome assembly VMHT01 (sample SAMN12280063, study PRJNA550983) | marine metagenome | isolation source: seawater sampled from same location over 5 years 0.02-0.2 micron viral filtrate | place: USA: collected off the coast of southern California halfway between the port... ...
CCAGGTGATGTAATAACAGCATGGAGAATATTTACTGATCAATTAACAGATGAACAAGCTAAACGTTGTTTACTTATTATGCATACAGATCCTATAGATAGTAATGGTACTGATATTCCAGCGGTAATTGAAGCGACCTGTGATCCAGAAAGAGCTAAAGTCAAATTCACTAATGGTAAATGTGATGAAAAACAATTGAATTATTATTATAATTTAGCAGACGCTCAATTTATGATGACTGATAATGAAGGTTGGGGACTATCGCTTACTGAAGGTATTATGGCGGGTAATATGGCAATTGCACCTGTTCAAGGTGGTATGCAAGACCAAATGCGTTTTGAAGATGAAAATGGTGATTGGATTGATTTTACCACAGAATTCCCTACAAATAGTAATGGTAAATATAAAGAGCACGGTGAATGGGCTATTCCAATGTGGCCTAAAACTCGTTCATTAAAAGGTTCACCTCCTACCCCATACATTTATGCTACACAAGTAGATATTGAAGATGCTGGCTTAGCTCTATTAAAATGTTACAACTTAGGTAGAGAAGAAATTAGTCGTAGAGGACTCAAAGGACGCGAATGGTTATTATCTGATGAAGCCCGAATGACAGCCTCTAATATGGGTCAAAATTTTATTGATCACATAAATGTTTTATTTGAAAATTGGAAACCTGTTAAAAAATATACAATTGAAAAAGTTGGTGAAGGACACACCGCATATAACCCAAACCCTGTTCAGTATACTCCTGAATTTGAACAAAAATTAAAAGAAATTTTATTATGAAACCAGTTTGTATAGTTAGTTGTCCAATAGATACATTTAGCGGATATGGACACCGCTCTCGCGATTTTGTTCGCTCACTTATAGAAGCAAAAGAAAATGATTGGGATATTAAAATCGCCCCACAAAAATGGGGTAATACTCCTTGGGGATTTTTAGATAAAAAGGATCCATTAAAATCTCATTTTATTCAAGGGCAAATCTCACAACCTGATATTTGGATTCAAATCACTATCCCTAATGAATTCCAACGTGTAGGAAAATACAACATAGGAGTTACAGCGGGTATTGAATCCACAGTTCCCCCTCCTGATTTTGTTCAAGGAATGAATAATATGGATATAAATTTAGTATCTTCACAATTTACTAAAGATACATTTAGCCAAATCCAATTTACTCAAAATGATAAACAAGGAAACCCTACAGGAACTATTAAACTAGAAAAACCCATCGAGGTATTATTTGAAGGTTTAGATACGGGAGTATACTTTAAAGAACCTAGTAAATCTGGGTTACTTGATAATATAGACGAAAGTTTCTGTTTCTTATTTACGGGCCATTGGTTACCTGGTAATTTTGGAGAAGATAGAAAAAATGTTGCAACTATGATTAAAACATTTCTTGAATCATTTAATAAAAGGGGCCCCAAACCTGCATTATTATTAAAAACTAATAAGGTAGATTATAGTTTATTAGATAAAGAAGATATTCTCAAACACATTCGTGATATTAGAAATGAATTTAAAGATAAAACTAATTTGCCTAATATTTATATTTTACATGGTGAGTTTACTAATGAAGAGTTAAATAAAATTAATAATGACCCTAAAGTTAAAGCATTTATTTCATTTACTAAAGGCGAAGGTTTTGGTCGCCCCTTACTTGAACAAGCCATTACTGGTAAACCTGTAATTACAACTAATTGGAGTGGACATATTGATTTTATTCGCCCTGAATATAATGTATTATTAGGAGGTGAATTAAAACCAGTTCATGAATCCGCTGCTAATAAGTGGTTAATTAAAGAAGCTAATTGGTTTAATGTTAATACTGATGTAGCATCTAAAGCAATGAAAGATGTATATAAACATTATAAGAAATATATTGAAAGTAGTCGTAAACAAACTAAATGGCTTAAAGAAAACTTTAGCCAAAATATTATGACTGAGGTACTTAAAAGTTATTTAGATAAAATAAACGTAGTAGTAAATACACCTTTACAACTGCCCAAACTTAAAAAAATAGGAGATAATTCTATCCCTAAATTACCTAAACTTAAACTCCCTAAATTACAAAAAGTAGATGGATAATTTAATAACATGCCCCTGTTGTGGGTCAGATGCTTGCTCTATCTCCCCCCTTGCCCCTAATATTGATGCTCACCTATGTTGGACCTGTGGGTTTAATACCCATACAGGTATGACTGATGGTAGTGAATTTGAAAAAACCGCATACGAATCAACAGCCGAGATAATAAAAGATTTAAAACAAGTACACGAAGGTTTGGCTTGGTACCCTAAGGTTATTAACTTACAAGAGAAAGGAATGGTATTCCCCGAATGGAATAAACGTCTCCAGGATTGGTATTGGGCAGCTGTTAAATCAGTACCTGTAACTGAAGAGGAAAAGGAAAAATTCCCCGATCCTTCAAACCCTGGTGAGTTTTATAAATTTAGAATGGATATGAAAAATATTAAACGATTTAATAAACTGGAATTCATGGATGCTGTAGAATTAATAGGATTATTTAATGCAGAATAAAAAATGGAACGACGAATATGAAGATTAGTTACGCAATACCGGTTCATAACGAACATGAAGAGTTAGATAGATTACTAGGTCACCTTTTAAAACATAAAAAGGAAAATGACGAAATATTAGTACAATGTGACCAAGGAAACACTGTTCCTAATGTTTATAAAGTATTAAATAAATATAAAGGTAAAGTTAGAGTAATTGAATTTCCTCTTAATCGTGATTTTGCAACTTTTAAAAACAATTTAAAAAATCATTGCACAGGAGAATGGATTTTTCAGATAGATGCTGATGAGTATCCCGATGAATATCTGATTGATACTTTACCATATTTCCTAAAAGAAAACCCAGAAACAGAAGTATTTTGGGTACCACGAACTAATACTGTGGATGGTATAACTCCTGAGCATATAGCTAAATGGGGGTGGGTAAAGGATACTCAGGGGAGAATTAATTACCCTGATTACCAATGTAGAATTTTACAAAATAGTCCTACTATAAATTGGGTAAGTAAAGTACACGAGGTTTTATATGGACATAAAAGTCAAACCCAATTACCCGCTAACCCTGAATTTAGTTTAGTACACCATAAATCTATTGACAGGCAAGAGCATCAAAACAAGTTATATAGTACAATTTAATGGCATTATTTTTTAGAATTGCAAATAATAAATTACTTGCAGCGGGGGATACCCCAAGATTAGGTTTTAATCAGAAAGACCCATATTACATACCTGATGAATATTTAAATAAACAAGAATTTGTAGTGATGCGAACGTGTCATGGTATTGGAGATTGGTGTATTATATCTGGTTTACCTCGATTACTTAAAGAAAAATATCCTACTTGTAAAGTATATGTTCCATCTAGTAATATGCTTAAAAATATATTTGGGGGTATGTTAAATAATTGGGGTTATGGAACTTATGATTGTTCTCAAATAACACATGATGTATTTCAAAACAACCCCCATGTGGATGATTTTATAGATAGTTTTGAAGGAGAAATCTTTCATGATCATTATAGGATATACAATGAAAATGAAGATAAAATCCCCCTAACAGAACAAATGTTAAATTTTTGGCAGTTTAAACCTAATGAATATCATGATAGTACTCCTGATATTTATTTTTCTAAAATAGAAAGAGAAGAGGGTGATAAATTAATCCATAAGTCATTTGGATCTAATATAGATTTTGGTTATATTGGGGTATCTTCAACATATGGATCAACAGCTGATACTAAAGTTTTAAGGGATAAAATTAAAGAATACCCTAATTTAAAGTGGTTTTACTATGGAGAAAATCCTATAGAAAATACTGATTTAAATTTCCTTAAAGATGTTGTATCAGTTAAAGATATGGGGTTAAATATAAGACAACAAATGTATTTAAGAACTAAAGCCAAAATAAATACAGGAAATGAAACAGGAATGACCCTTTGGTGTGCTAAATATTCAGACACTTACGTTTTGGGAAATAAATTTTATGGACCCATACATGGGAAGGAATTAGAAGGAAAACCCAGACAAAATCCTTTTGAAAGTGGTAATTTTATTAATAGAATAAATTATTTAACCTAATGGATAATATATTAATAAGTTGTGCTGGGGGACCCGCAGCGGTGGGTGCTATAAAGTCATTAAAACAAATTAATTTTGGGGGTAATATAGTTACTATTGATTGTGATCCTTTAGCAGTTGGTGGTTACTTAAGTGATAAAAATTACATTGTACCCCTATCTACAAGTAAAGATTACTGGGGTAAAGTTCTTGATATAATTAAAAAAGAAAAAATAACTATAATAATACCTACGGGTGATAGTGATATTAAACACTTTTCAAAACATAAAGAAGAACTTAATAGACTAGGAGTTATTGTTTTTATGTCAGATTATAACAGTATTATTAAATGTCAAGATAAGAAACTATTTTTTGACTATTGTTATTCAAAATTTCCTTTACCTTTTACTTCTAATAATTATAAAGATTTAAAATTCCCTATGTTTGCTAAACCAGAATATGGTAGTGGGAGTAGGGGGGTTAAGATTTGTAATAAAATATCTGATATTAAGACATTAGATAAAGAAGAATCAGTACACAGAAGTAGTAATTATTTATTCCAAGAATATTTACCAGGCCAGGAATATACAGTTGATGTATTATGTGACTTAGATAGTAATCCTATTGTAGTAGTACCCCGAAAAAGGTTACAAGTAAAAGCTGGTATTTCATCTAAAGGACAAGTTATTAAACATGAACAAATAGAAACTTTATGTAAGGATTTATGTGTGTATTTAGATCTAAAAGGCCCTGTTTGTATACAATTAAAAGAAGATTTTAAGGGTTATCCTAAATTTATTGAAGTAAATCCAAGACTCGGAGGTGGAACTTATTTTTCTACTTTAGCAGGTGTAAATTTTCTTGATTTAATGTTAAAAATTAAAAATAAACAAGACTTTACACCCCCACATTTTAAGGAAATAACAGTACTAAGGTACTATGAAGAAATTATTACATGAAAATATTTGTAGACATAGACGAAACCATTTGCTTTTATGAAAATAAAGAAAAACGGTTAGGATATCGTAATGCTATCCCTAATGTAGATAATATATCTAAAATAAACAAACTATATGACGAAGGGCACCATATAAAATACTGGACAGCTCGAGGAACGGTCTCTAAAATAGATTATTTAAAACTAACAGAAACTCAACTTAAAGGATGGGGATGTAAGTATCATGAGTTAAGTGTAGGTCAAAAACCAGATTATGATCTTTTAATCTGCGATAAAACAAAAAGAATAGAAGAAGTATGAAAAACGAACGTATTTTAATTATTGGGGGTACAGGTGCTTTAGGTAGTACTTTAACTAAAAGATATTATGGTGATAATAAGATAATGGTATTATCCCGTAATGAACATAAGCAGGAAGCTATGAAAGTCAATTACCCTAATACTGTTTATAGATTAGGAGACATAAAAGACAAATCATCTATACTAAGATGTCTTTATGAATTTAAACCTACTATAGTAATTAATACTGCAGCTGTTAAAACAGTTTGGGTATGTCAAGAAAATAGTTTTGAATCAGTACAAACTAATATTATAGGCCACCAAAATTTAATAGATTGTATTCAAGAATGCACCCATAAAATTTCTTCTTTAGTCTTTATTTCTACTGACAAAGCATGTAAACCCGTAAATGTATATGGGATGTCAAAAGCCATAGCCGAACAATTATACGTTAATTTTGCTAAACAACAACATGATATTAAAGTAGTTATGGCTAGATATGGCAATGTTTTAAATTCAACAGGTTCTATTATTCCTCTATTTAAAAAGAAAATCCAATCAGGAATAGATTCGTTACCTATTACGGATTTTGGGATGACTCGTTTTTTACTTACTTTAGACCAAGCTATAGATCTAATTGAGTGGGCCTATAACCACCCTAACTCACACGGTAAAATAGCAATTCCTAAAATAGAATCCTTAAATATCGTTGATTTAGCTAAAGCTATAGCTAAGGCATGTAATAGAGAAAATATTGGATTTCATAAAATCCCTATTAGAGATGGTGAAAAACTACATGAGGAAATGATAAGTGAAATCGAATTTCAACGAACTGAAGAATTTGATGATTATTATTTGATAGGATATAATAAAATTAATGAAAGTTATGATCACCAACCTTTTAATTCTAAATATCATGTAACTAATGATGTAAAAGGATTTTTAAAGAAAAATAATGTAGTAATATAATGGTAGTAGGAATTAATGGTTCATACGGATTTATAGGTTACCACTTATGGGTGTATTTAAATTATAAATGTAATGATGTAGAAGTTATAAGACTATCTAAAACTTTAAAAAACGATTTAAATAGTCTAAAAAAATGTGATGTTATAATCCATATGGCCGAAAAAAATAGGGGTTATCCTTCTCAACTTTATAAGGATAATAAAAAATCAGCTAAACATCTAGTAGAAATGTTAGATAAAGTAGGTAATAAACCCACTATAATTTACACATCATCTACCCATGAGAATGATGATGATCTATATGGTTTATGGAGAAGAGAAAATAATGAAATGTTTAATAAATGGGCCGATGATTTTAAATCTATAAAATTACCTAACATATTTGGGCCTTTTTGTAAACCTAATTATAATTCATTTATAGCCACATTTTGTGATAAAATTATTAAAAATGAGTCTTTAGATATTAAAGATAATCAAGTTAATTTATTATATGTCCAAAACTTATGTTACCAAATATATGAAGTTATTAAAAATAAAAGAACCCACATAATATGTGATGAATCAGTAAGTGTAAAATATATTTACGAAAAACTACTTTACTTTAAGGCTTCATACTTTGAATTAAATAAAATCCCCCACTATAAAAATGAACTTGAATTAAATCTTTTTAATACTTTTAGATCATATATACCTAAACCTAATAGATTACTTAATATAGATACTTATGATGATGATAGAGGAAGATTATCTGAATTAGTGGTTTTTAAAAATGAAGGCCAAGTATTTTTTTCTACAACAAAACCTACTGTGGTTAGGGGAAACCACTTTCATACAAACAGAATAGAAAGGTTCTGTATTTTAGAAGGAGAAGCTCTTATTCAAATGAGAAAAATAGGAACAGATAAAATTATAGAATACAAAATTAAAGGAACAGACAATAAAGTCATAGATATGCCTACATTTTATACTCATAATTTAACCAATATAGGTAAAACAAATTTAGTTTGTTGTTTTTGGATGAATGATGTTTTAAAAGAACAAACAATAGATGACACAATATTTGAATTAGTATGATAAAAACAATTGGATTATTTAACGCAAACGAAATTCCTAAATATTCTCCTATTAGCTTAGAATATTTTTTAAATATGGAATTAGCTATGGGGGGAGAGGGTAAACTTATTATGAAAGATGGAGGTAAATTAAAAACCATTAGAGAAGTTGTTGAATATTTTTCTCACCAAGAAAATAGAAACAAAGTAGAAGCTAAGTTAAAACCTGAAAATTGGCAATATTATAATTGTATGATGGCTGAATTTAGACATAATGTAGCTGACCACCATGCTTTGGGATGGGAAAATATGACTACAGAATACTATGAAAGTTTAGATCCTATGTCAGATGAGGAAATAGAACAATTTTTAAAAGAAGTACCTATTGAATTTCATAATGGATTTATTAAACATAGTTACCACAGAGCATGTTCAATGATAGGAAGATTACTTAAGGGTAAGTCATATATTCCATTTTACATGGAGACTAATCAAATATATAAAAATCCTACTAAACACGATAATATACACAGGGTAAAACCATTAACTAATAAAGTAAAATTATTAAGACAACTAGACCAATTAGGAATTGATAAGGATGACTACTGTCTAACACAAAGTTCTATATTAAGTATTATGGGTGTTAGAGATAATGATGATTTAGATATTATAATATCTAGTAAATTACGTAGCCAAAATATTAAATTCCCCCATGGAATAGAAGTTTTTCCTAAAGATATAAGTAAGTTTAAATACTTTGGTGCTAAAGGGGATGATGATATTTTAAATAATTATTGTATTGAAATAGATGGTTATAAATTTTTAGAACCACGATTTTATTTTACAAGAAAAAATATTGACGAATCCCCCAGGGATATTAGTGATTGGGAAAAAATATATGAATTTTTTAAAAAGAAACACCATCTGGGTTATCCATTTAATTTTGATTTTTATAAGTGGGGTATACTTCCCCAATCTAAAGTCCAATTAAAAGATTTAGAATTAAGTAAATTAGAATTAATAATTGATAAATATGATAGGATATTAGATGAAGGGCATGGGCCCTGTAATTTAGGGAGGAGTGTTTATTTCGATAAAAATAATAACCAATACATCAAAATTTTCCACCCTGAGTATTGTAGAGTAAATAATTTTAAGGAAACAATTAAATCAGGTTTTTATATAGGTATAGCACCCTCCCTAATTTCCCTTATTTACGATAAGGATATTATTATAGGATATATAACAGAAAAAGGTGAACCTTTAAAAGGAGCAATTCCCCAAGATTTTATAGAAACCTTTTTAAGAACTTGTAAACGAAGAAATAAAGTGTACTATGATTTAGTTCCCCCCAATGTAATTAAGTTAAAAAATGGTCAATATAGTTTAATAGATTTAGAAAGCGTATATGATATGGGTCCTAATCTAGAATTTGACCTCCAACAAGGATTAGCCACTTTAAAACCTTCTAATATTTTAGAAACTATTAAAAACATAGATTAAATGAAAAATATAATATTCATAGTTAATATTGATAGCGGTACAGATAATAGAAGTCAACCATACCACTATAGTATTAAAAGTTGGAAACAATGGGCTTCTAAAAATAATGCTGAAGTATTCCTACTAACAGAAAAGGTATTTCCCAGTGAATACATGCATCTAAATTGGCATAAAGCATTAGCATTAAAATTACTCAAAGAAAATAATATTGAATACGATCAAGTATTAATAGTAGATGCTGATACTATAGTTCATCCTGATTGCCCTAATTTTTTTGAAGATACTGAAAGAAAATTTTGTGGTGTAGTAAATGAGGGATGTTATGAGTGGGTTACTAGAAGTATAAAAAATTATGGGGATTATATATTTCCCGAAATACCTAAAGTAAAAGCTTGGGAATATTTTAATAGTGGTTTTATTATAGCTAATAAAACACATGAAGAATTTTTTGATAATGTAATCCAATACTATCATGGTAATGTAGAGAAATTTGTACATGCTAAAAGTTTTTATGTGGGGAATGATCAAACACCACTTAACTATTTTACTAAAAAGTTCAATATAGATGTTAAGTTATTACCTAGTTGTTATAATCTCCAAGATATGGCCCGTAAAAATTTATTTACTAAAGGATATAAGGAATGGTCAGATACTCCCTTATTTTTAAAAGCAGGATGGGTATATCATTTCAATGCTATACCTGCTAATATGGGGGATGTAGCGTATTGGATGGAATATACTTATAAAACCCTTTATAAATGAAAGTAGCATTTTTTACCGAGGGGGGATACCAAGGTAAAGTACCTAAAAATAACCCTAATATGAGAACAGATATGGCGTGGGTTCATGCCCTAGATGCAGATCATTATCCCATATATTTAATAGAACAATTACCAAGTAATTCTTATGATTTAGGTATAGCTATTTTACCTAAAATAAAAGACAAAATAAGACAATTAGATGTAGCTGCACAAATAAACCGTATTTGTAAAGTGTCTTCTGTAATGCAAGAAAGTAATTATTTTATGTGGCAAGATGAATCTATAGAAGATCAAATCTGGTATTTAAATACTTTATCTGGTGTTGATTTCATGTTTACACATAATAATATAGATAAAGAATATTATAGTGGGTTATTAAATAAACCATGTGAAAAATTACCATCAGTAATGATTACTGATTTTGTCAAAACAAACGATAAGAAAATAGATGCGGTAGTTATAGGAGGTAATTTAGTAGCTGCTTATAGGGGTATTGATTCATATATGGTAGCTAGAGAATTAGATTTACCCATACATGCTATATCATCTGGGAGAAGAAAATCAAATGAAGAAGCATTAGGTATAACTCATATACCTTGGACTACATGGTTAGGGTGGATGGAACAATTGTCTCAATTTAGGTATGGTGTTCAGTTTGGGATTGGTGGGGCAGGTTCATTTAACTTAAATTGTGCTTATCTAGGTATTCCTTGTATAGGTTTAAAAGAATTAGAATCACAAAATTTATGTTTTCCTGATTTATCTATTGGGGATGTTGATTTAAAAAAAGGAAAAGAATTAATCCATAAATTAAAAAACGACCATGAGTTTTATAAACATTGTTCAGTAGAAGCTCAAACAAATTATTATAAATATTTTGCCCCTGATAAATTTTATAATACAATAACTGAAATATATAAAAAATATGAAAGTAGAAAATATTAATTTTTCACAGTATTCTGAGGAATATTGTAACAAGATAGGTACATTTAAAAATAATAGCCATTATAAAAATATTTACCCACCCCATTCTATTCACTTCTTTGAAGGTTTAGTATTATACTCTTTAGCTAAAGAAAATAATATAGATATTTTTATAGAATCTGGAGTAAGATTAGGAGGATCTACAAGTATATGGGGAAGAGTATTTAATGATATTGAAGTATATTCTGTAGAAAAACATATTCATGCTAATTCTAAAAGCTTATGGGATGAACATATTATAAAACACTTGGCACCTATGTATCCTTTTATAAACCTTATTGAAGGAGATGGTATTATAGAAATACCTAAAATAATAGAAAATAATCCTAGTAAAAAAATAGGAATTTTAATAGATGGTCCTAAAGATAACCAAGCCATAAATTTAGCCAAAAAATGTCTAACTTATGATAATGTATCTTTTGCTTCAGTCCATGACTTACCAGCAGGTAGCCAACCTAAAAGTTTTCAAACCCTTACTTATCCGGGCATCGATGAATTAGTTAAACTCACAAATAATTTAAATATTGAACATCCTGGTTTTCAATCGTATCCCCAAGGTTATAATTTAACGGTTTTTACATAAAATATGAACATACAAGAACTATATAGTGATAAATTAAAGCAATTTGGGCCTAATGATTTTAGATCCTTAAATTGGGGAAGTAAAGAAGGAACCTCTGCTAAATCCCGCTATAATCAAATGGGTAAATATGTTGATTTTAAAAATCATTCTGTATTAGAAATTGGTTGTGGGTGGGGGTCATTTTTTGATTTTGGGTTCAAATGTAAAGAATATTTTGGGGTTGATATTAATGAAGATTTTATCCAACTTGCTCGAGAAAAATACCCCAATAAATTATGGGCAATAACCCCTCCTAATGATCAATATTTTAGAAATCGAGATCATCACCGTTTCGATATTTGTATTTCAAGCGGAGTAGCAGGAAATAGAGGAGGACCCGCATGGAACCCACCCCTACTAAAAGAATACCTAAACTCAATGTATGCCCAAGCCCATACAGTATTAGTTAATTTCCCTAGCAATAGAGCGGATATCAGAAGTGAATATGTAGAATATTTTTCTCCCGAATATGTACTTGGAGAGGCCTTAAATATTACTTACAATACCCAGATAATCCATAAATCTAAAGCAGATTTTCTTTTAATATTAAAACATGACTAATAAAGATTTACATATAGTTTGTGCCCATTTAGATGATTTTGAAATATCCTGTTATGGGTATATTTTTAAACATCATGATAGATATGAAAATATTTATCTACATTTAGCTACTAATAACGACCATAAGGAGCCTATTACCATAAATAATTTAGACGAATTAAGTAAAGTTTTAGGTCGTACTCTTATCTACCGTCAGCATAATTTCCATTCTACTAGACTTAGAAATGAAATGGATGATTTAAAAGACTCAATTTATAGAGATATTGATTTTAAACGAAACTTCGATATATTATGCCATGACTCAAATGACCTTCACACAGACCACCAAGTGTGTTATGAGATAATGATGGGATTATTAAAATTAAGTGATAGATTTTTTACTTATTATTCTCCCAGTTCATTAAATTTTGAGCCTAATTATTTTATAGAATTATCAGAAGAACAGTATAAATTTAAATCTAAAACCATAGGTAAATATGATATTGAAAAAGACCAATCATATTCTAAGGTAGGTTATTATTTGAATGAACATTGGAACATAGGAATGGCTTATGTAATGGAAAATTGTGCTAAATATAAGTCGGAGTACTATGACATTTATAAGATAAAAAAATGGACTACTAATGGAGTGGACTGAATTTAACCATGTGTGGTCAAACTATTTTTTTAAGGAAAAAGCTACTTTGGCTAGTAACGGAAGAGAAGCGATATACTTAGCACTCAAACAATTAAAAAGTAAAAAAGTAGCCTTACCTACATATACATGTCATAGAGTACTTCAGGCATGTTTACTTGCGGAAGCCCAACCATTTATTATAGACTGTAATTTAGATTTACAAATAGATTTTAATCAAATCCCTACAGATATAGACACTGTTATAGTTCCCCATATGTTTGGTATTTGGTCCCAAATTCCTAAAGATAGATCATATAAAGTAATTGAAGATTGTTCTCAATGTATTGGTATAGATAACTTAGGAACCAACTCAGATATAGTAATAGCATCTACAGGTCCCACAAAGTGGCTAAACGCAGGTACAGATAAAGAATATGGAGGGGGTATTATAGCATATAATGGGAATACTATACATACTACTTTAAAAAGTAGTACTATAGCAACTAGCTTAAATAAGTTATACATTGATATCCCTAATAACCTAAAATCTAGAGTAAGTAAAGCCTCAGAACTAATAAACGCAGGAGTAAATTTAATAGGAAAAAACCAACCTAATGCCTGGTTAAGAGCAATGTATTTTGGAGATCAAAAAAGAACTCCGTATACCCCATTACACGATTTATACCCAGGGTTTGACTGCCCAGTAGTTGATAAATATAAAAATAAATTAGATTGGATTTCAATATTCCCATAAGTAATGATCCCCGAAGAGTAAATTTAGAGGGGAAAATTTTAGTAGCACATCAACCTGAATGTTTACCCTGGTTGGGTTTTATTTCTAAAGCATGTATGGGTGATGTTTACTTAATAGTAGATAATGTCCAATTTGTTAAAGAACACTGGCATAATAGGAATAAAATCAAAATATCTGGGGGAGAACAATGGTTAGTAGTACCGGTTGAAAGTAAACAAAAAACCCAATTATTTTCTGAGGTTAAAATTTCTTACGCTAGGAATTGGAAAAGAAAACATTTAAATTCTATCCAAATGTCTTATTCAAAATCTCCCTATTTTAGTGAGATTTATGAAGAAATAAAGCAACTGTATCTTATAGACCATGAATATTTATTAGATTTTAATATTTCTTTTATAAAATATGCTTTTAGTAAATTTGATATTAAAGTACCAATTTTTAGAGCTACAGATCTAATTAACCAAGGTAAAACATTAGAGGGAAAAAAATCAGATTTAATTGTTAATTTCTGTAAAGCTACTAACACAGATACTTTTGTATTTGGGGAAAGTGGTAAAACATATATTGAGAAAAATAAATTTACCAATTCAGGTATTAAATTCATTTTTCAAGATTTTCAACACCCTAATTATAACCAACCACAAAAAGGAGAATTTATTCCTAATATGTGTTTCTTAGATTTATTATTTAATTATGGAAGCAATAGCAAAAATATTCTTCCAATTTCCAATTTTACAGAAAAATGATAATAGAAAGACTTAATACCCATGAGTATAGAGGTAAATGGCAATACCCAGATCCCTTACTTATTAAACCTAATATGATTCCTAATAAGGGGGGTGATAATATAAATGGCCCCTCATTAATTAAAGTCCCAGAATGGGTAGAAAATCCTTTAGGTAAATATTATCTATATTTTTCCCACCATGATGGGAAATATATTAGAATGGCCTACTCTGATAGTATAAAAGGACCCTATACTGTGTATGAACCAGGTACTTTACAAGTAACAGATACACCTGGAAGAGACCATATAGCAAGTCCTGATGTCCACATCGATAACGATAACCAACAAATTATAATGTATTACCACACCCCTTATGAGGATTGGCAGTATACATTTAAATCTACTTCTAAAAATGGCCTTAATTTCACCTCAGAAAAAGAAAATCTAGGTATGTTTTATTTTAGAGTTTTTGAGTGGGAAGGAAGAACCTTTAGTATAGCTAAAAATAAAAATATTTCGGGTATATGTTATGAACTTATAAATGATAAGTGGATAGAACAAAAAACAAACTTTATCCCTAATATGAGACATGCTGCCATATTAGTAGAAAATGATGATGTTTATGTTTTTTATTCTATAGTGGGAGAAGCCCCTGAATCTATATATAGTAGTAAAATTAATATAAATAATGACTGGGAACTATTAAACACTAAAAGAATCCTAAAACCCAAATACAATTATGAAGGATGTGATTTACAATTAAAACCCTCTACTTTTGGTAGTGGGATAGGAAATGAATTAAGGGACCCTTGCATTTTTAAAGAAAACAATGATAAATATCTTTTATATACAGTAGCAGGAGAAGCAGGTATAGCTTTAAGTAAAATACATTTAACTAATAATCTTACTTCTTATGATATATGGGGAATGCGAAGAGTTGGTAACCATGCTATAACTGAATGGATATCGGCACATTTTAATAAAACTATCCATAATAATGATATTATTAATGGGAGGCCTTGGGTAACTAAAACATATGGAGAGGGGGATAAAGTTGATTTATTAATTAATTCATATGAAGATTTTTGCCCTAAAGAAGAGGATATTAAACCTAATACTATTATTCTATTAAGAGATTGGTATAATGTATCTGCTTCTAGATTAGTAAGTGGGAGAGGTTGGGATAGCAGTTGTAGATATTATAACCAGTATGGGTATAATAGAAGTTGTGTTGAGGTTTATTTAGAATATTGTAAATTATGGGAAAAATACCCAGATAATTTTATTATATATAATAAGTGGTGTGAGGATGAGGAATATCAAAAATTAATTGAAAAAAGATATGGATGGGGTAGGGTACCTAAACAAAATTCATTACCCCAAAGTGGCATAGGAGATGGCAGTTCGTTTAACCAAGAAGTAACTCAAAAATTATCCCCAAATGAAAGGTATATAGAATTATATAATAACTACCCTAATGATTGGGTAAAAATATGTTCATACCCCCAAATTAATGAATACTCAGAAAAAATATTCGGAATATCAATAACATAATGCAAATAAGTTTAATACAACCAGGAAGAAATAATCTTAAGTACCTAAAATGGTCTTATAATTCAATTAGAAAAAACCAAGGCAACCACGAAGTAGAAATCTGTGTAGCAGATGACTTTTCAAATGATGGGACTTGGAATTGGTGTCAGGAAATGATGGATAAAGATCCATTATTCAAAGCAATCAGAAATGATGGTCCAACTAGATTAGGACATACTATACTATATGATAGATTAATTAATGAAGTAGCTACAAATGACATTTGTATGATATACCATGCTGATATGTACTTATGTCCGGGCGCTTTAGATTCAATTGAGGATGAACTCAAAGAAAAAACAATAGTATCACTTACTAGAATTGAACCACCACTTCATCCTGATGGCCCTGAAAAAATACTTAAAGATTTTGGTATTGAACCAGAAGAATTTAATGAACAAGGATTACTTGATTTCTTAAATTCAAGAGTACCTAATAATGATATTACTGAAGGTATATTTGCTCCTTGGGCATTTTGGAAAAACGATTTTCAAGAAATTGGAGGACATGATCCTATATTTGCACCACAGTCAAAAGAAGATACTGATATATTTAACCGCTTTCAATTAAATGGTATTAAATTCATTCAAACATGGCATGGGTGTGTTTACCATATGACATGTAGAGGTAGCAGATTCGCTGATGGGGCCAAACGAAACCCTGATGGACAAGTCTTTATGAAAAATAGAGAAACTGATGAATGGTTAAAACAAAACATTAAATCAACTAGAGAATTTTTACGTAAATGGGGTCATTTTTGCAATCATGATTTATTAATGAAACCAATTATACCACCTAAGTATGATATTGGTTTTATTGTAAAAAATAATAATATTAAATTATTAGAAAATTTAGAACCATGGTGTAGTACATATTATGGAGATGGGCCCTGGGTTCAATATGACTATTATATTAAGGGCGAACAACCAAAAACTTCTTTTAACCTAGCAGATAAGATTAAACCTTATGATAACGAAAAAAACAATTATATTTTAGTTGAAATAAATGGTAATAACTTTACTGACCAAGACTTCCAAATGCTTCAAATTATATCTGAGGTTTTAGAGGAAGGGGGCGAAGTAGGAGAATTTGAATTAGGTAATATGAAAATTACTATTAACGATCTTACAACATTTGAGAAAGACCTTATATTTATAACAAACGATAACAATGAAAAAGACTGAATTACACGATATGGTTTTAGAAACTCTAAATGAGTATGTAAATGAAGCCGAATTAGCCACTGGAGATAATACATTTACTATTAAAGTAGCTGTAAATAAGAATCCAACTAAAGAAGGTATTAAAATTCAGCTCATACCTAAAGGTGGAACCATACTAAACGATCCTGATGAAAAAAATAACGTCAGCGAGAAAGTCCAATCAGCAATGAATAACGCTTTAGACAAATATGGTCTACAGGTTAATATTGATCCAGATATAAAGCAAGCAACTGATAATCCTAACGTGTTAGGATACTATATTCCTATAACTCAGTTCAAAAACCTAATCACGAAAGCTCTTAAAGGGGAATAAAATAGAATCTTGGTTTCACGAGCTTTCTTTTATATATTTAATAAAGATGAGAAAGAGAAGAAACATTCCGACAATTCCTGCCGATTTTTATCAAGACGCAGGCCGTAAAGCCCAATACCAAAAAATACTCTATAAGAGTATTATTGAAGGTGTTGAACAAAGCCTTAATAAAAACAAAGATAAATTTGTAATGGCTAGAGTAGAAGATGGTAAGAGTGTTAAAGATGTAGAAATATTAAGAGATGCATTTAAAACTAA
>VMHT01075899.1_pt1 | contig 17270 bp, 25 predicted proteins | sample 4693611 | NCBI WGS metagenome assembly VMHT01 (sample SAMN12280063, study PRJNA550983) | marine metagenome | isolation source: seawater sampled from same location over 5 years 0.02-0.2 micron viral filtrate | place: USA: collected off the coast of southern California halfway between the port... ...
CCACAAACAAAGAGAAGAAGCGCTCCTTACTTATTACGTTTGATTCCCACCAACTCGAAGTTGGAAAACATAGCTAATAAAAATATAGCAAGGAATAAGAATAATAAAGACTATAAGGATAGTATATGTAATAGAATATAAAAAGAAGATATACTCAATAGTTATATTAGATAACGTATAACATCCCACCCAGCTATGATAACTCAGAAAGAACTCATTCATATGTACTACGCTATATGTGATATAGAAGAGGAAATACACATTAATCCCTTCCCACACGATAAGATATTATCCCTGACAGAAGATTTAAAAAAGACTATCATCAATAGAGTAGATGATGCACCCCAATAGAGCCATTATAACACCCCTCTATAATTAACCATACCGATATACACCTATATGAGTATATTCTAATACTTATATACAAATACATTTACTACCCACTGTATCCACAATTTACCACTTCCTACCACTTTTCCCCACTTTTAAATAGAATACGAAAGTAAACCCTATCGCTGGTAATATATCACCATGGCTGGAGGGCTCTAGCGTATGGGCGCTGGACTGCAAAAAATTCTCTGTATGATTCTGATACGTTCTCGGAGCCAACCTTCCCCTATGTGGGCTAGCAGAGATAATCCCTTAGAGAGGACGTATGGAGGTAGCTAAAAATGAGCTGGAATTAGCAAAGATACGAATAAATGGGGAGAATTCCAAATAAAGTTATTAACAAAAAAGTTATCAACACCCTTATACGGAGTTATCCACATGCAAAAAAGTTATTAACAACGCAAATGTTGATAACTAATTCACCGAAAATTTGGAATTCTCGTATATTTTTCGTATCTTTAAGGGTGGCTGGGTGGGAGAAGAATGAGTGAAATGACTAATTAGCGTTCTCTGCGTATGACCTAGCGGCAATCACGACAAAAGAAAATTGAAAATAAATGAGAAAAAGCTTGTATATGTCATTTTTATTTCTTATATTAGTATAGTAATTGAGAGTGAGAGTTAAACCTTTAAAACATAAAATGAGTAAAAAATTCAAATTTAAGCTAAATGGAATGGAGTTCACCCTTCCTATGAAGTATCTAAAGAACAAAGATTGGAATGGTAATCCTATTCCAGCGGAGATAAACATAACACAGGGAGCTGGAAGTTCTCTTTGTAAACAATATGTGAAGAAGAAGTTCCCTAATGTAGTAGTGAGTGTTTCTTCTAATTCCTTTTCTATGGGTAATTCAGTCGATGTGTATATCTCTGATGAGTTCGGTAGAGAGGTTGATTCCCATATTATTGAGGATGTCAAATCTTTTGGTTCTCAATTTGTATATGGAAAGTTCAACGGAATGATTGATATGTATGAGAGTAAAGAGAGTGGAGCGATTACTGAGAGTGGTACTAAAGTAACTGGTAACGTTAAGTATCTCCACGTTTCAAATAGACCTAAGTTTTGTTCTCTACCAGATGTTGTGAAGATGTTGAAAGATATGATGGCTGGGCAGTATTGTTACGGAAAGGTAACGTTAGAGAAAGCTATTGAGAATGTAAAAGGGTACGGAGCTACCGAAGGAAATATTAACAAAGCATTAAAATTGATTTAAAATGAGCAAATATGAAAATGGCTATCTTCCAAAGATAGCGTACTGGACAAGTAAGTTGAATGATGAGGTTATGAATACGAAGGAACCTGATTTAAAGATTATAGATAAGATACATAGGAAGCTGGATTTCTTCATTCAGAAGCAATGGGATTTAACCATTGGTGTAAGATTTTAAAAAAAGATGAAAATAATTCACTTTTTATTTGGAATTGTGGATTATTTTTCGTATATTAGTACTGTTGATTGATTGAGAGTTCTCTAAATCAACATTGGTTCATTGAAAGAAAAAGATTATTTAGGGATAGTATAAGATAAGAGAGGGTAACTCCTCAACTTCCTTTGGTTGGGAAGGCATCATTACTCTGTTGTGGAGTGAAAAGTGGTTCGAAACATCAGATGTTATCTAATAGAAGGTTCAACTCCTTTCTATTCCTACCAACACATTCCTCTGATGAGGCAGAATTAGCGCAGTACATAGTACATAAGTAACGTATAGATTCGGAGGAACAATCTGCGGGAGAAGAGTTAAGAGAAACTCGCCGGGCATCCAGCTCGGAGAAGGTGGGGCGGTTCCATCCTTCCGCTCAAAATACATATAGTGGGAGAACAGGTAGCTAACAATAGAGAAATGCAGGAGGTTATGTATCTACACCAAGACAAAGGTAAATGGTATATACTATCCGAACCGAAATCACCAGGCTTGGTGAAGAAGGAATATCTCCCTATTGGTAATAGACTGGTGTATCCTAAGAAATGGGGAAGGAAGAAAGCAGCTGAGGTACTACTTCATGCTCTAATTACCGATTCCCAAAAAGTATGTGAGAAAGCAAATGAGCGATTATCTTATTTAGATTCCCTCCAAAAAGAAGTAGAAGGATGGGATTAACTTATTATCAGATGAAACGAAGAGTAGAAGAAGAGGGTAAATCATTGGAAATCAATGAGTTAGCTAAACAACTACAATCTCAACTATCGGAACCGGGAAGTAATATTTCATTTAAAGATTCATATGAGATGGCCTATAATGAGATTTTCCTAAGTTATACGTTTTAGTTTTATTCATAGTAGTGGGTTGAGGTTATAAAGGGAGTGAGGAATCGCTCCCTTTTTCTATGCGCTTTAAACTCGAAGTGTGAAAACCTTACTAATAAAAATATAGCAAGGAATATAAAAGACTATATACATAGTAGTATAGAGAAGAGTATATATAATACTTATAACCATATGAGTAAGAAGAACAAAAAGCATACTATATACACATCTCAGAAAATAACTATTAAATGTTATAACTGTAATTGGGAATGGCAATCAGGCGCTCTACTCATATATGTATGCCCCCATTGTGGAAAAGAAGGAGAAGGTAGAGGAGGAGTGTAAGCGAACCGCTAGGTGAGCGCAAGGGAGCAGAGGTTTCTTGTAACTAAGGAAAAACAAAATTGGTCTGAGCCGGGTCTGGTCCGTTCGTGTATCGGAGTCAATTTTTTCTCGTATAGGAAAAATACCCTTTGATACCCCTTTGGTGTATCCTAAGAGGATAACAAGCTTTCCATTGTGAAAGGAGCTAAATAAAAAATACCTCATATAATTTGGAATTCTCATTTTTATTTCGTATATTAGGGGTATTAATAACTTAAAATTTAAAAGTATGGATATTGTATTTAAAGATTCGTTTGTTGTAGATGGTGAAAGATATTACCATTATTCTTATGGTGGTAAATGGCAAGCTACTAAGTTTGTTACTATACATGGGGTAAACTATTATAACTCAGATAAACCCTTTGCGTTTGAGAGTGTATAAAGATGAATGATAAGGAAAGAGTACTACTTCATATTATAAAGAAGTTAGAGGAAGAGATGGAAGAGTGTTGTGAGATTACTTGCGATAGGGATAAATGCCTCTCTTATATAGATGAGCTAAAAACCATATTGAGTGAACGATAAAGATTTTAAATTAGGGTTAGATATAGAAGATTGGAAGGAACGTATCTTAGATTCCTATGATTCTTATACTTCCTTATGGGAGGATAACCTTACAACGGAATCTCAATGTAAAATGCTAGAAAGAGTTCTCATCAATTGGAAAGGAAGTTCGGAGGATAAGAGAGTATTGGATAGAGTCTTAGAAGAAGGTAAGTATAAGGAAGAGGATAAAGAAATTCTTAATAGAGCTAGGAGAGAATATCTAAAAGAGGATTGATGTTGTGATAGTTACTCAGTATTCCCTATACGATGATATTTATTTATAAAGGATATAAGAGTTATGGGACCTGAGGAATTTCACTATATGGATAAGTTTAACAACCAATACTTTAAGAATATGAGGGAGGTTCGTATATCCTCTCTTTATTGGGTATGGGATAACCTCTCTAATAACTCAGGCTCTATACGAAGAAAGACAATAATAGAACTTATACCTTATACATCCTTAGAACTCTTGCTTTCCGAATTAGAATCGGAAGAAAGATATGAGGATTGTAAGGTAGTATGGGATATAATGAATTTATATGAAAAGAATGAACGAAAAGGTGAATACAAAAAACTATTCTAATAAGCTCCCCATAGGAGAATGGAAGATAGGAGATGATGAAGATTTCATTTCCTTTGCTCTAAAGAAGAAACCTCATTGGTTTCATCGTATGATGGCTTCTTTCTTCTTTGGCTTACGTTGGATTGATTTCCCTCATCCACATGATGTGAAACCCTCTAAAGGTATAACCATCGCTAAGAAGGTAGGGGAAGTACCTAAGAGAAGATTTAAGAGTTAAGTGATGGAGAAGAGCTTGGAGCTAGATAAGAAGTGTAGATGCGAAGAGAACCTAATGGTATGTGGTTCACCATCCGTTGGATTCTTTACACAATGTAAATGTGGTGAGGTAGGATACTTTGATGATAACGAAGGAAGGAAACTTTACTATCAATAGGAATCAAATAACGACGACGAAAATTTCGTTTTGACCGACACCGAGTAAAAATTTTTAAAAGACATAGGGAACCTTCGGGCCCCACAAACAACAATAAGGGTTATATGAGTAAAAGGAAAAAACCGATTAAAAAGACAATAGCAAGGAGAATCGGAGAATGGGCTGTCTTTAGTAGAAAGTTAACTGCCGCTGAAAGAATCGGTAATCGAATGGGTTATATGGGTTCGGCATTTATTATGATGTCTCCTTACTTACTACCTTACGATAATATAGGAGCGTACACTTACTTATGTGGAGCCGTATTATCTTTACCACAAGTTTGGTTAGCTAAACAATGGAACTTAGTGGTAATCAACATCAACTTATTAATTGGATACGGATTATACATATTTGGATAAACTATGATTTGGAGAGGTAAAGAATGTTTACATTTAGTTTTGATGAGAGACCCTTTCGAAAGAATAGCTAATGGTGATAAGGTAATCGAATATAGAGATAGGACCGATTATTGGAATAGAAGATTATTTGGTAAAGATATTAAATGGATATTCTTTCAATATGCTTATCACAAAAATCCAACTCATATGGTAGTCGAATGTAAGAAGGTAGAAATTACCGATAGATGGGAACTTCACTTAGGAGATATCATTCATTTCGAAAATAATCATATAAATGGGCTAAAGTGTGAATCATACGATGTGTGGTACAAATCTCTTCATTCTTAAATTTATCCATATTTATATACACAAAAAAGAATATTATGAAAATCGATATTAAACAAGGTGGTAAAAAGTTTTCAGTTAACTTTCTAATTGTACCAGGTAAGGGTGATGTTCACTTTTCTGCTATGGCTAAATCATCCAAAGATTTAGATGCTTTACAAGCAGCTGTAGAAGAAAGAGGAGCGGGTGATGATATGATTGGTGTGATTATTGGTAAAGCGATGGAGAAGAAATTAAAACAACCTATTGATGTAGACCACTCTTACCAAGGAGCTGGATACGGATTTAAATTCGATTTATATTCAATAGCAAAATCATTAAAATAAACGGAGTTATTATGAACGAATACATTGGCACCCTAATGCAGAGTAGAAACCAAGCTCACATTTTTCACTTACAAACATCATCATATTCTAAGCATGTAGCATTACAAGAGTACTATGAAGGAATCATTAATTTGATTGATTCTCTTGTAGAATCTTATCAAGGTAAATATGAAATCCTTACCGATTATAAAATGATTGGTACATTGGATGATATCAAAGATGAAGGTGATGTTGCTAATTACATCGAAAAGATAGCTAGATATTGTGAACTAAAAAGAGAGAAACTTCCACAAGATGGTTTCTTAAATAATATCTATGATGATATAGATACTCTACTTAGAACTACTCACTACAAGTTAGATAGATTATCTTAATCACAAAATATAAAGCATAAAAAAACCCCACCGATTAAAGTGGGGTTTCTTTTTGTCCTTTAGTTTCTTCTTAGAATCTATAAGTTAAACTTGCGTTCCAAGTTCTACCAAATCCGAACCATACTGAATTTCTTGTATCAACTCCGTTCCAAGTAGTGGAAGCATCAGTTGTATGAATATTAGTATTTGATTCTGCGATGTAAGTTTCATCTAATAGGTTATTGATGTTAGCTCTAATAGTCCAACCATTACCAATTCTACCTGTAACACCTAAATCAAACAATCCATAAGATGGAAGTTTTAATGCTCCAGCATTATCAGGTTGTGTAAATTCTGAATCAGTAATTGAGTAGTCTGCATAAAGACCATCAACAAATCTATAATCTAAATCCATAGAAATATTCTTAGTGATTTTTTGGTCAACACCTAAGTTCATAGTGAATTGAGCTGCATCACCAACTTTAGCATCTTTCAAGTACAATGTACCTGTTCCTACTGATTGTTGGTTATCATCAAATAACTCTGCTGAGAAATCCTTAGTATATCTCCAATCACCGATTGATAACATACCTTTGAATTTAGTAGCATTAGATAGTCTATACTTTCCTTCAAATTCGATACCATTGTGTACCACATCGATATCTTTGAATTGAGCTGAACCATCTACACCTTGTTGGTTAGATAAACTTCTTTGTACAAATCGATTACCCCATGTTGTTGAGTAAGCGTTAATGTTGAAAGAGAAATCAGTAGCAACAAAACCATATCCTAATTCGAATGAAGTAATTTCTTCATTTTGTAAATTTGGATTAATATCGTTTCCATAATTAGGGAATACTGCACCAAAGTTTGGTTGTCTTGAAATAAACCCTGTGTTAAAGAATACATTTTGTTTTTCATCAATGTTGTAGTTTGCACCACCTTTGATGTATCCACCACCTTGGTTTTGAACCTCTGATTCTGGATTACCAACTTGGTCAAAGTAATCAATTCTTTGGAATGCTTGATTCGAAAGACCTGCTTGAACAACAGCGGTTAATTTATCACCACCATATTCAACCATAGTATTTAAACCTTGCCATCCAACTTTACCTACATTATAGTAATCAATCTTAGGTCCGTTTAAACCTGTGTTTTTAAATGGATTAGCTTCAATAGTAGTTTCGATAATCTGACCAGCAGAATTCTTATTACCTGTTGAATAGTATCCATCTAATCCCATTAGATGATTAACTGTTCTATAATGGTAACCAGTGTAAGAACGTAAATCAACACCAATAGATGTTTTAAATTTACCGAACTGACCTTCTAAGTTAGAGATACCACCAACCCAATTGTGTGAGTTCATAGATGCTCTTCTTATTAGTACCTCTCTGTTTACGTTGAAATCTCTAAATCCATTAGAACCAATTAATAACCCTTCGTATCCACTAATATCACCAGTGTATCCTTGAGTAGTTGATTGGTTGTGAGCAACAACTGCATCGAAATCGATGAATCCATTTGCATCTCTTGAACCTCTACCATTTTCTAAGTAGTGTTCAGTTAAATCCTTTCTAAATGGAAGGATATCAGATGCGCCTGCACGATAGTTATTACCACGAGGACCTGTTCCTCCACCTCTACCAGCTGAACCATATAATGATGTAGCTAGTTTAAGGTTATCGGAAATTTCCCAATCCCAGTTGAAAGTTGCAAGAGGTTTGTTATAGAAGTTTCTTCTCATTGAGAATTCTTCTCCATTTAACGTACCACCATTTGAGTTCCATCTTCTATCAATTCCTTCACTACCGAAGTTTTGATAATCTCTAATAGATACCCATACATCTCTTTGATGGTGCCATTGACCAGCCCCTAAAAAAGAAAAGTTCAACTCATGAGCTGAACCTTCGGGTGCGTAACCAACTGCTGCGAAGTAAGTATAACCTTCTCCACTTGTATTATAGATGTATCCATCTCCTTGCCATCTCGATAGTAAGAAAGATGATGCCCATCCTTTTTCATTTTTACCTGTATTGTAAGATACACCGGTCTTAACGTAACCATCGTTACCAACCATTTGTAATACCTTACCACCCTCACTCTTCTGAGCGGCTTTAGTAAAAATAGAAACAGTTCCACCAACTGAAGGTACTGCTAATCTAGATGCACCCAATCCTCTTTGGATTTGGATACCACTAGCAACATCAGTTAAACCTTGCCAGTTACTCCAATAAACCCAACCATTCTCCATATCGTTGACTGGTTGTCCGTTTATCAAGAAAGATGTGTTCCTTTGGTCAAACCCTCTAAGAGAGATTCTTGAATCACCATAACCACCACCTTGTTTGGTAGCGTACACACCTGGAGTTTTGTTCATAATTTCAGGAAATTCTAAGTTACCAGTCTTTAGAGTAATCTCTGATACAGAGATTGCTGAAACTGCTACTGGAGTTTCCCTTACTTTGGCGATATCAATTACACCTGAAGTAACTACTACTTCTGATAATTGATTTAATGCCGTTTCTAAAACTACTTCCATACCATCAAATGCCTCAACTTCTGCTGCATCGAATCCGATAAAAGTAATTACTAAAGTATCCCCTTCAGATGCATCAGAAATAGAAAAGAGACCATCAAAATCGGTTGTTGTACCTATTTGGGTCCCTTTGATTACTACCGTTGCACCGGGTAGAGGAGAGTTCGATTCTGCATCAACCACTGTTCCAGTGATTTGTGCGAATCCGGTCATTGAGGTGAATACCATCAATAACCCAACTAAAAATTGCTTCATAATTGCTTGATTTTTGTTCATAATATAATATAACTAATTAATATAACTAAACCCCATAAAGGGGTTTCTTTGAATATGTATAACGAACTTCTAAAAGAAGAAATTCACTTGAACATATTTTGATACTAATATACGAATAATTTTTGTAATAACCAAACAAAATTAGGAAAAATTTAACATTTAATTTATTTTGCTATGTCAATTTTTTTTCGTATATTAGTATTATTGTATATTTATGTATATACATATATAAGTATTACGAATGTTAACATTACGAAATAACCAAATAGAACCCGTTGAGAGGGGAATTGCATACTTTTCTGAAAAGAAACCAGTACCTTCTATTATCGTAGCACCTACTGCTTTCGGTAAATCAATTGTTATTGCCCATATAGCAAAAGGTGTGGGTGAAAAAGTATTGGTAATCCAACCATCAAAAGAATTATTAGAACAAAATTATGAGAAGTTTATTAACTTAGGTGGTGATGCAACCATCTATTCAGCTTCTATGGGTGAAAAAGAAATTGGTGATGTAACATATGCTACCATTGGTTCTATTGTTAATATAGCTTGGAAGTTTAAAGAGTATGGTATCACTAAGGTAATTATAGATGAGTGTGATAGATTTCCCAGAGAACCTAACGGAATGTTAAGAAGGTTCTTAAAGGGAGCTGGTATTATTCATACTTTAGGTTTAACTGCTACTCCTCTAAAACTTCAAACCAATATGGGAGCTGATGGTAAACCTTTCTCTAAGTTGGTTATGTTAACTAATCGTTCTAAGAAGGGTAACTTCTTTAAGAAGATTATTCACGTTGCCCAAATTCAACAAATGGTTGAAGAAAAGTTTTGGAGTAGATTGGAATATCAATCATATGATTTCAATACTGGTGATTTAATTTATAATACAACTGGTGCTGAATATTCTAATTCATCTATTAAGAAAGCATACAAAAACCAGAAAATCTCATCAAAGATTGTAAAAAAAGTAGAAGAGTTGTACAATAGGCGTTCTATCTTAATAGCTGTGCCATCAATTGATGAAGCTAAAGAACTAACTACAATGATTCCAAGTTGTAAAGCAGTTTACTCTGATATGCCTCCTCAAGAAAGAAAAGAAACTTTAGAGGATTTCAAAGCTGGTAGGTTAAGATGTATTGCTCAAGTTAATATATTATCAGTTGGTTTTGATTACCCAGAGTTAGATTGTATTATTACTGGTAGACCAACTGCTTCTTTAAGTTGGTGGTATCAGTTTGTTGGTAGAGTTACTCGTATTCACCCTAACAAGTCAGAAGGATTGGTTGTAGATTTCGTAGGAGCAGTTCCTAAGTTTGGAAAGGTTGAAGATATATACTTCAAAGAAGATAAGGGAAGGTGGAGTATGTATGGAGAAGGAAAGAAACTATTAACAGGTATTCCTATTAAAGAGATTGGATTACATATAGAAGGTGAACCATCACCATACGAAAAAGCCGCTGTAGGTCCTTCAGTAAAAATGCCATTCGGTAAATATGCTGGAAAGAATATTATTCAAATACCTGCTCATTATAGAGAGTGGATGTTGGAGAATTTTAAGTGGACTCCTTTTAATCAAAAGATAAAGGATGAAATTTTAAGACTCAAAAACATTGGTATTTAAAACTTAGATATATTTATAATCAAATACTCAATGTTTAGTATCTAATACTCATTGGGTTCAATCGTTATCTCAATAGAGTTATATTAGGGGTTCTGCCCTAATGTTTTATTAATCGTTTTTTAATTGTTTTATCAATTGTTTTACCTGAACTAAAAAAGGTATAGCAAATGAATGCTGCTATAAAATTGTTTTTGTTAGTAGTTACATCTCTTCTATTGAGTGTACCTACTCACGCACAACAAGATTTTTACGAGCCAAAGGAGATTGCAATCGGTGAAGTTACCAACGAAATTCGTATGGGTAAGTTTGCTGGTAATCGTAATCTAGCACTTGGTATGACAAATATCTTAGAAGAAATCATCTTAGAATATGATTATGATTTATATGATGGTGCTTCTAAACGAATTAACGTTAGATTAATATTCTTTGATATAAAGAATATGGGAACTTCTATCGCTGTTTATAGAAAGGGCGTTGCCCTAACACAAATCGCTGCAATTGGAGAATTGGTTGAGGATGGGAAAGTAATAAAAACTTCGAAACAAAGAGGAAGTTCGAAACAAATATCCACAACTACACTTGTCATTGCAGAGGACGGGAAATTTAATCAACAAACCGCTTCGATAGCTCTTAAACGAGTTTGTGAAGCTATTATTAAAGATTTATTAGAATGAAAAAAATTTTATTATTATTCGTAAGTGTACTTTGTACACTAAACGTATTCGGACAAACCGATGCGAAACTTGATTACTCATCTGTAAATTCAGTTACTAAGGTGGGTGATACATTAGAAGTAAAGTTCAATTACTTTAAGGCAAAGGATGCAAATGGTGCTGATATAGATGCATCACTTTATCAATTTGACTTTCAGTACAACAACAAGTTATTAAATAAAATATCATCAACTTGGCAACCAACATCAACATCAGCTCAAAAGGCAATTAACAGTTGGAATGGTTATAAGTTTAATCCTGATTCAAATAAGGATGTAGATGATTATGATGGACAATATACATATTGGTTAGGTTCTAATAGTAGTTATCCAACAAACTCTGATTGGAGTGTTGAAAGAATAACATATCAAGATGTAACTGCATTAGGAGATGGTTCTGAGATTATTAAATATAAGTTTATAATCAAAGATAAGGCAAATTCAAACTATTCAAACTATTCAAGTATATTAAATGCTAACTGGGTTAACTTAAAGAAATCAGATAATACACAAATCGGTGTTACTAAGGGTACTTCAAATTTCAACTTATCTCTTTCAAACATTGAAGGTGGTGATGCAGGTAATGTAACCCTTACTATATTATCAAACATCATTGATGATAATATTGGAGATGGTACTCACTTCACTTATAATGTTTACAACAAATCTGATATCGGTGCTGGTAATCAAGTAAATGATGGAGCATCAGCAGTTGCAACAGGTCAATATGATGCATCTGGCCAAGCAGTTATAACTGGTTTAGAAAATGATAAAGAATATTTTGTTTGGAATTACGCTGACCAATCAAAAGATTATATGGATAATGTAGTAACTGTATCTGATTTAGCATTAGTATTCGCTGAGGCAATTGGTGGGGGTAATTCACCTAATGGGTCAACAACCACATTTGATTATTACATTCAAACATTCCTAGCAAATATATTCCACGATGAAGCATTTGATGGTAAGATTGATTTCCAAGATTCATATGAGATACTTGCTTATCTACAAGGGGTTAGTAGTGATAACACAACTTATATAACTTACAAAGGTAGAGCAATACAATCGGGTGGTAACGAATCAACGTTTGGTACAATAGATGAGAATGGAAGTTATTTTGCTGGTATTGATGCAACATTCAAACCAACTGATTCAAATAAATCATTTAACTTTGTACATGCTCTTATGGGTGATGTTAACTTCTCACACTCTTGGGAACCTGATACTGAAGGTACTGCGATACCAACATCACAACAAGCAAATGCATCAGTTGCAAGAATGAGTATGGCTGCTGGTTCTAAGTTTAGTGGAACTGCTGAGGAGGCTAATTTAGATTTAACATCTGAGTTAAAGGATGGGTTGGTAGAATTCACAATCGGTTCACAAGTTGAAGAAATGATTGGAGCTCAGTTTAATATCATATACGATAGAACAAGATTAGTATTAGATAACGTTATCTTCGATACTGGTAATACTATGACTAACTTCTCAAATCACATTGAAGAAGATGGAAAAATAAATATTGGTTCATTTGACCAAAACTTTGAGGCAACTGTTAAAACAGGTACTCCTTATAAGTTAATCTTTACACCAATAGTTCAGTTACAAAATACATCTGGTCTAATCACTTTCAAAGTTAATGAAGGTGTTAAAGCAGATGGTACACAAATTAATTTTATAATGGAATAAGAATGAAAAAAGTATTATTATTATTATCGGTATTTTTGTTAGTGGGTTGTATGGATGATGATATCATCTCACCTATTGATGATATAGTAGAAGTTCCTGAATCTTTACAAATAGAAGATGTTCAAGGATTAAAAGTAGAATCAACGATTGTTTCTGATGAAGTAAGAATGAATATTAAATTACCTTACACAGGAACATATAGAGTTAAAATTAGAGATATTTCAAAAAATTTGGTATCTCAAGAGAAATTAGATGCTAACGAAGGAGATAACATATTAAAGGTTTATGTATCTTCGTTGGAAAATAATGGATATACATTGGAGTTAACTGATGATAATCACGACATCATAGGTATAGCTTCTATTGTTGTTAACAATTAAAATATACAATTATGAGTGAAGAAAAAAAAGAAGGGTTTTTTGCACAAATAAAGAATCAAATAATAGCTGGAGTTGGTATCATACTAACTACATTGGGTGGTGTTTTTATAGATGAGGTTAAATCATTTGTAGGAATAGAATCTGATGAAGAGCAAACCGAACAAGTTCAAGTAGAACAAAAACAAGAGGTTAATGTAACTGGGCCTGAAATTATTATCAATATCCCAGAACAAAAACCTGCACAAGAGAGAGTTATAATAAAAGAAGTGCCTGTTAAGGAGAAGAAAGAAAAAGAAGAGGAGATAGACTGGTAATCAGTTATATTGGTTTACATTAAATTATAAGACTATGTTAAATGGATTTAGGAAATGGTGGAAAGTATGGGGACAATTAATAGGATTTTTGTCTGGTATCATCTACCTCAATGCTTACTTTATAATTTTGGGTGATTTAATGCACACCTATGAATGGTTATCCCTTATTTGGGTTATATCATTCTTTGGGTTTGCTGGTTGGTATTCTTGGCAAATGAGAATACATGGTTGGAGATTACCTAAGAGTATAAAAGATACACATTAATAATTTTACAAAAATAATAACTATGGAGAATTTTATGACAATTTTTACGGGTAAACATTCAGATTATAAACTGGTGGATGTTATTCTAAAGATATGGATTGCTGGGTTGTTTACAATGTGGGTACTTGGAATGGGTACACTATTGTTTCATATTATATCAGACCCATCCGTAATGGATAATGCAACCTTTGGTGTATTCGATACACTTGGATATTAATGAAAAAGATTATAGACATATTAATAAGAATCGATAATTGGTTAATTGAGTTGGGATTCAGTTTATATCCCAACCTAACCAATCATATGAGGAAAAAATAATGGTACTATTAGATGTGATAGTGTTCACATTAGCAATTGTTACAGTTATGTTCGTATTATATGAACAATTCAAAAAAATATTGGATAACGAAGAATAATGAAAAAATTATTACTATTAGTGGTATGTGTATTTTTAACACAAACCACATTTGCACAAGTTGGAAGTATTAAGGCAGAGGAATATGTTGCTGAATTCGAAAAGAAAAAATCAATTGATGATGTTTCGGATTATTGGGGTGATATGTTACCTGTTGCTTTATTGGATGTGGGTATCTCTGATGATTTATATGAAACTTACCCTGAGTTAAGGGATGGTAGAGTTGGATTAGGGTTAACTAACATTGTAATCGAATACTTAGATTGGACAAATAGATTTGAGTTCGTTGAGGAGAAATCAGCTATTAAAGATAGAATGAAATCTCAATGGATTGCATCAAGAAAAGGTGTATCTGAAAATAAGGTTTATGGTATGGGTAAGATTACACTTGCTAAATACTTTGTAACAATTGAGATATATGATTTTTCGGTATCTGAAGATGAAGTTCTTTCTCTTAAAGATGGTTCTAAACAAACACAAACAACTCGTTTGGGATTACAAGTAAGGTTCACCGATGCCGAAACAGGTAGGTATTTGGTTGGTTCTGGTTTAGGTACTGCTAAGACTGTTAAAACTCAAGAAGGGTTAATAGGTTTAGATGTAGATGAAATCAAATTTAGAGAATCGGGTATAGGAGTATCTACCCGAAAGGCATTAGAAACTGCATCAGCAAGAATTGTTGCACGAATGATACGAAAAGGTATATTCGAAAACTAATGGATGAAAAAACTTTTAACGATACTTTTCTTTCTGTGTATAACACAACTTAGTTATTCACAAACTTTCACTCAGACATTTGTGGATAGATGTACTGGTGAAGTACAAGTAGTTACTGCTGATTTTACTACGGGTTCAGCCGTAGTATCTTTCTATAATAGAGTTAGAGTATTTACTTATCAACAATACACCAATGGTGAATTACATCAATGGTTATTAACTACATATGCTTGGTGGCAAGCATTATCTCCTTGTTCATCCACACAAACACAAACTACCAACGCAACTAACACAGCTAACAACGCAACTAACAACACTAATTCAAGTTCATCAGGTTCTTCTGGTTCTTCTGGTTCTTCTGGTGGTTCGGATGGAAGTGGAAGTAGTGGAGGTTCAGATGGAAGTGGTGGAGATTCAGGAGGTAACGGAGGAGACTCTGGTGGTGATAGTGGTGGAGATTCAGGAGGTAACGGAGGAGACTCTGGCGGTGATAGTGGAGGAGACTCTGGCGGTGATTCAGGAGGTGATGGTTCTGGTGGTGATGGAGATAGTGGAGGAGATTCCGGTGGTGATGGAGATAGTGGAGGAGATTCCGGCGGTGATGATAGTGGTGGTGATGATAGTGGTGGTGATGATAGTGGTGGTGATGGAGATGGTGACTCTGATGGTGGAGGTGATGATGACTCTGGTGGAGATGGCGATTCCGATGGTGATGGAGATGGTGATTCTGATTCTGATGGAGATGGAGATGGGGATAGTGATGATGACTCTGGTGGAGATGGTGATGATGACTCTGATGGGGATAGTGATGATGATAGCGATAGTGATGAAGGTGATAGTGAAGAGGATTCTGATAGCGAGGAAGATAGTGAGGAAACTGAAGAAGAATCCGAAGAATCCGAAGAGGAGGAAAAAGAAGAAGAATCAGAGGAGGAGGAAAAAGAAGAAGAGGAAGAAGAGAGTGATGAGGATGAAGAAGAGGAAGAAGAATCCGAAGAGGAAGAAGAGGAAGAAGAGGAAGATGAAGATAAAGAGGATGGTGATGAAGAAGAAGAGGAAGAGGAAGAAGAAAAGAAAAAGAAGTTTCTACCTATACAATTAAAAGCTGATTTACTTCAACAACAAGCATTAACGTTGGATTATAATACAGTTCTTAATGTAGGTGCATCTATGAGTTCTATCTATGGTGATAGAAGTTATGGTGCTAACCTTATGATATATGATAACTTAAAACAAGCAAACCTTTCACTTAGTACATCAGGTGTAACATTAAATGATAATTACCAAGTTACTTGGGTAGATGGTGTTTCGGTTTCTTATATGAGAAACTATAAGATGAATGCATTTTCAGCATCAGCAAGTAGGATGAAACCATTAGGTAAGTGGGGAACAATTGGATTAGGTATCAACTATTCTTATATGATGGGTAAAGACCAGTTGGGTGGAGACCTGCCTAAGTCTTGGATGTTAGGATATAACGTTGTTTATTCTAATGTAGTTAAGATAACTGATAGAATTATGTACACACCTGCATTGGTTGGGGTTAGTGCACCTTTATCTTATACTCAAATGCAAGAAGATGATATTGTAGATTTTTCTACAATGAATAAAGATTTAATGGTTATATTAGCAAACCCATTCACAATACAATTAACAAATAGTTTTTCGTTTAATATTGGATGGACGGTTATATATAGTACAAATGAATTTGTTCCAATAATGAATTCGTTTATGATAGGTTCTAAAATACCATTTTAATTATGAATAAAAAAATAGAAATTTCCGTATGGCTTCTTTGTTTGTTAATAATAGGGTTTTGGTTGATTGGGTATTTAACTCAATACCAAAGACCAGCTAAGATAGAATATGTTGAAGTAATAAAAGAAGTAATAGTAACTGATACTATCTATGTAGATAAAATCATAGAAGAAAAAATATATGTACCAAAATACATTACAAAAATCGAAAGAGATACTGTAAGTGTGGAGGTAATAAAAGAGGTCATTGTTGAAACACAAGTACCCATAATCAAAAAAGTTTATGTTGATAAACCTGTTGATAGGTTTGTTAATGTACCTGTTGTAGAACCTAAGTGGTTCTTAGGGTTTGGATATCAATATGATTTAGAAAACTATATTAGTGGGGCTAATATAAAACTATTACACAAAACACCTAAAGATAAAATGTTTAGTTTAGATGTTGGATTTAGACATGATTTATTAGATAAGGAAACTAATGTAGGAAGGTTAAGACCGTATGTTGGTGGTTCAATATATTTCAGAATAGATAATCCAGATAAAAAGTAATTTTTAAAATATGAAAAAATGGTTATTTTTAATATTGTTATTACCAACTTTAGTGTTTGGTCAGACTGGTGCTGGTTATACTCCAAGTGGTGAAGGAAAAATAAATTATA
>VMHT01060010.1_pt1 | contig 17256 bp, 19 predicted proteins | sample 4693611 | NCBI WGS metagenome assembly VMHT01 (sample SAMN12280063, study PRJNA550983) | marine metagenome | isolation source: seawater sampled from same location over 5 years 0.02-0.2 micron viral filtrate | place: USA: collected off the coast of southern California halfway between the port... ...
ATATATTAAGATGCCTACCAAGAAAAGAAATAAATTAAAAAAACGTAACACTAGGAAAAATATATATAAAACTCTTATTCCCAATATTATTGACATAAATGGATACTCTGTTCTATTATTACCCATTAAAGGTTCTAAAGTTATTCGCGTTGAAGGTCTCTTATTTGGTGGTAATATCGTAGAACATAAGAATAATGCCGGTATTTCACATCTTTTAGAACACGCGCTCATGGAAGGCTGGGAAAAATGCAAAAAAAAACATTGTACCTTTTTTTGGGAAAAATATGGCACTTTCTCCAACGCGTACACCGAAGATACTTATTTACATTTTTGGCAACAAGGATTAGCCACCCACTCGGATCTTATTTTAGATTATATTGTGTCATTAATCACCAATCCACAATTAACAAAAAAAATGATAGATAAAGAAAGACACGCTGTTCGCAATGAACTAAATACTTATTTGAATAATCCAAATTGGAAATTATATGATGTTCTATATAAAAATTTCTATAATATTGAAGGTATCCAATATAGTCAAGATTATACTCAGCAATTGCAAGTCTTAAAATCATTAAATAAAGATAATATTACAAAATTTTTCAAAGAATACTTCAATCAAAAAAGAATTTTATTTGTCATTACAGGAAAATTTGAAAAAAATACAATGATCAAATCATTAAAACAAAAATTAAAAACACATTCACCACCAAAACCCATTTGTTTCAATAAATGTTTTACATACAAGAAAAAAGTACTTTTTATCCAAAATAAAAAAGCAAAAAATACAGATATTAAAATATATTTCCCAATCTCCATCCAAAGAGGTGATAAAGATTTTCCATATTTGTCTGCTTTATCCCAAATTATCGGCGGTGATTTCTCTTCCATATTAATGACTGAATTGCGCGTGAAACACGAACTTGTATATGGTGCTAAATGCAATTTTTTTACAAATTTTTGCGGGTCTGGTTGTGAAATATCCATTTCCACACTTGATAAAAATATTGTAAAAGTATTGCATATGGTATTTCGCATTATAAATAAATACAAAAAAACAAAAGTTCCAAAAAATAAATTAATGAATGTCAAAAATAAAAGTTTAATTAATTTTTATGAAAGCAAATTCAATAATACTGATAAATTAAGCTCTTTCTTTAAATTTCAATTCTTATTTCAATTGCACCAAAAACACAAGAAAATTTATTCTTACAACCAATATGCAAATATTATCAGAAATATGTCGCTCAAAAAAGTGCAAGAATTATTTAATAAAATATTTAATACTGAACAATGTTTAATTGGATATATCGGCAAAACGAAAGTCAATTTCACCGAAAAAGATTACTAAACTTGCGAATCCCATATTTCTTCATCAGACTTAATCTGATCATAAATAATTTGTATTCTTTCTTGCTCTGTTAAACATCTGTCTTTACAGCAACATCTAAAGCGTTTGCAATATTCACAACAACAAAAACAACACTCTCTTCGTAATGTTGATAAAATATTTCCCATTTAATAATTAAATATATAATATTTTTATATATTTAACTCTGAGAGAATAAATTGATAAATATATAAAAATATTATATATTTAATTATTAAATGAGAAATATGGGAACTTGTCCGTCTTCGGCAATTGGAAAAAACGTAGAAGGTTGGGTTATTTTAAAAGATGGTGATAAATTGTTTGATCCGAAATTTAATGATAATACACCATATTATTATAATAAGGAAGAAGATTTGTATTGGAGGCGTAACCTGTTTGGCTGGGGGCCACCTCTTGTAAATGATCCTGTTTTAAAAACATCTCCAGAATAATAAAGGTGATCCAAATGAATAAACGATTTTAATTCCAATTTAAATTGATATTTTTTAATACTATTATTTTAGTATTAAAAAATATGGGACAATACGTAACATTACCTCAAATTTTAGCAAGAAGTATGTATTCATCAAGTCAAGAAAAAATGCAAGTCGTTACACCACCTATCACAGAATGGCACCCTTTTATTGGCGGATACGGATTCGATATGAGTTCTGAAATTGACGATATGATTAAAACTGCGAATCGTCTACAAGTTTGGGAGTGGTTCCGCGATGAAAAGCCACCCGAAGATAAAGGATATATGTATTGGGGTCACGAAAATATAAATGCCATTTCCGATGGGCTTGAAAATAATAATCATTCGGGTGCTTCATTTGGTATGTGTATGCGACAAATTCAATTTATTGCAGGTAATAGTTGGGAAACATGGAATGAGAGAAATGCAAAATGGAATGCCGAACGTGAAGCCAAGAAAGAGCTTGAAAGGCTAAATCAAACTGATCCAGGCGCACATCTACCGGGCTAAGGTTTCAATGGAACTTGCTTTGAAACATCTTTTAATACTTTCTTCATATTTTTTTCTATATTCTCATCATCTCCAAGTAATTCATTCAATATTTTACAGCGTACTACAGATAAACTTTCATTCTTTTCCCAATTTGGATGTGCGTTATCCCATTCTTGCAAAGCCAAATATTGTTTCTTTCGCATCTTTGATATAATATTATATGCTTTACCCTTTTTAGCTATATTATCTTCCTCCCATTGATTATTATCTCTAATAAATAGTTTACCTTCTTTTTTGTTTGTACAATGAATTGGACGATCGCCCATTGGCATATCTTCCAATCCTTTTAAGACCACGTTTGTTATACCATTTATATAACCACTATTATAAGTATTCATAACATCCTCCAATGTATATTTTAAATTATCTATAAAATCTGTTAAATTGGTCGCCTCATTGCAGTATTTATTCAAAAACAAATTTATTGAAATATTTGTCGTATTATTTGTAATATTTTGCACAGATTCTTTTTCTTGCATTTTTAATAAATTATTTTTTAATATTTCATTTTTATTTTTTAATATTTCATAACATTTTTTAACATGTCTTTTATATCCACTTTTCGTTGTATATGTTCTTCCACATAAACATTTTTCATAATATCCATTATGACATTTATTTTCGTGTCGTTTTAAATTATAACTTTTTTTTGTCGTGTAATTACATTTATTACAATTAAATATTTTTTCAGACATTTTATATATAATATTACGATTTTTTTAAATTATTTTTTCATAAAAGTGGACACACTGAAAATGATTTTTTTTTCAACTACAAATTTTTGTTTGCCTAAATGTATTTATTTTTTTTTTCTATAAAACGTCGTCACTGCATTTTTTTTGCTCACGAGCCGAAATATGTATATAACCAAAATGTCTGTTTATTTGCATTTCTTACCATAATATGTTTGAATTTGATAATTAAAAAATCTGTAGCGTTTTTCAGTGTGTCCACTTTTGGTGAGCAAATTTTTTTCAAAAATCAAAAAAGTTTTGAAAAATTCTCAAACTTTTTTAAACGATATTGTCGTAACAAATTATTATAACATTTTGCAAAAAAATCGTTCAGTAAGAGCCTTTTTTTCAGTGATTTTTCAGAAAATTAAAAAAAAATCATAGAAAATTCGTCAAAAATGTTGCCTACATAAGCTGCCTACATAGATTTTTCAACAATTATTGTTATTTCCCCTACAATATGTAGGTTTTGCTCAAAAAATGAAAAAAAAAAATTCTATTTCTGAAATTTTTTGATTTACCCCCAGGGCAAAAAAAAAAATCCTAAAAAAGTTTTAAAAAAAAACGCTCAAACTTTCTTTAGCATACATTTACTAATCTTTTAATTTCATACTTAAAGAAAACAAAGAATTTAAATAATATTTTTATATATTAAATAATGATCCTTGAAAATATATTGCATCACAGGAAAATATTGCGCATTGCACGCGAATACCCCACTATTCTTTTTATTATTTCAATTACAATTATGTTTTTTGGCAATAGAAATGAAGGTATTATTCTTTTTTTAGGATTTTTAACATCTGAAGTTCTCAATAAAATTTTGAAAACTTGCTGTAGAAGCATTATAGGAGATAAAAATATCCCTATCATTGGTATGGGTAAGAGACCACCAGTCGCTGTTTTTCAGTTGCCCCAGGATGGAAAAATGTATAAAACATCCATAAATTCTTATGGTATGCCGTCTGGTCATTCACAACTAGCAACATTATTCTCAACATATATTATTTTAAGAACTTATCACAATACAACATTATCATATTCTCATAAATTATCTATTTACGTTTTAATGATTTTCTTAAGTATTTATGTTATTTACGGTCGTATTAAAGAAAATTGGCACACAATTCAACAGACTGTTATTGGTGGAACAATTGGCGTAGTATTAGGATACTTCACTTATAAATCATATGTAATCTATAAGTAAAATTAACGTTTTCTTCGGCGGCGGCGACGCTTCTTGCGCTGACCTCTTCCAACCGTTTTAGATAAAATTTTTCTCATCAACATAGCTGCTGATCTTTCCAAAACGGCATTATTGCGTTGTCTTGAAAAAACACTCCTAGATCTACGTTTAGCCGATTTTCTTGATACTCGTTTTGTAATAGAGCGTCTCTTCATTTTTCTTCTTTTTCTTCTTGTAGCGGCGCGTTTTGCTGCACTTCTCACTTTTGAACTTAATGGCATATTATATATTATGTGTAGATATTAATCTTTAAAATATATGCTAATAATTCCCAAACCTAATGTTGTCAGTAAAACACCCAGTAATATTTTCCAATCAAAATCAGGTGAATCGTCAAAAAATAAACTTGAATATAAATATATAAAAATGGCAGCCAATGATATCATAATGACAGGCCAAGTTACATCTGACGCATAATAAATAGATCTTGTAAAAGATATATTAAACGCATATACCGAAAGTGCTAATAAGAATACATAAAATAATGATTTATTAGGTATTTTTATAGGATTTCTACATTTTTTATCTGAAATATAATGTAAAAATCCTAAAATACCAGCAAACATCGCCAAATAGATAATCATCTCATCTACACGAATCATATTTTTATCTAATACATATTTTCTACCTAAATCTACAACGCATACAAAAAGCACTCCCAATACCGAATATCCAAACCATTTACTATATATGTTTATCATAATATATATAGTAAAGCTAAAATTTTTTTGAAATTATATTAATACCTATGACAATCAAAATTAATGCAAAGAATACATCAAAGTTAAATTTTGGAGACGAATCAAAAAATATACTTGATCCTAAATACAATAAAATTATATTTAATGAAACAATCATACCAACCAATGTTACATCGGGTGACAATTTAATTGCATGAGTAAATGCAAAACCAAAGCTATATCCAATAAAACCAAGCAAAAGTAATAATACTAATAATTTATTATTTATTTTTTTTGGAGATCTACATTTTTTATCACAAAGGAAATGTATTAAACCAAATAAACCTGCACCCATAGCGGTATAAACAATCATCTCGTTTGGTTTAACAAAATCTTTATCTAATATATATTTTCTAGATAAATCACTAATGGCTGCTAAAAATAAACACATTACTGCCAAAAAAACCCAAATACCTTTAAAAACCATTTATGTATATATATTATTCAAACATTTTTAATCAACAAGTTAAATTCTCTCTGATCCACGATTTAATTTTATTATTTGTCGGTTTCATAATTAATAATAAACCATTCATAAGTTGTATTTTATTATCTTCATTTGTTTCATCATCCATTAACTTTAAAATATTAAATAGTATTGCTAATATTTTTTTATTATAAATATCTGTAATATTTTGAAATACTTTATCAATATTTACGGCTTGTTCATTTGTATTATCATTAAATAAATTCGGTGTTTCAAGACTTAATATATTTGTGTACATTGCTAGTGTATGTTTAATAGATATTTTGTCGGTATTTTCATACGTTTCTTGTAATTTTTTTAAACCTTTTATTGCAGTGTCTAATATTTTTGAATATATAGCACAATTTTCAGGTTTATACCACATATAAAAACGCCGAATAGCTTGAAATAAATAATACAAATCATCCTTATTATCTTTCATATACCAACGCCATATACCTTGATTCCAACTCGGTTGTTGTATATTTAATAAATTATCCGAAATACTTAATTTAGTACCAATTGGACAATGTGATAATAAAGATAATTGAACCATAACTTGCAAAGGTTCTAATATCATATCACTTTTTTCTTTAATATTTATAAATTTATCCATTTATGGTAAGTAAGGAGATAATAAAATTTTAAAACAGACTTAAAAACGTAAAGATAATTTATATGAGAAATTATATTAAAAATTATGTCCGAGTCATTTGTTCAAATTGCGTTACCTAATGATAAATCTGTATTTGAATTGATGAATTTAGATAATAATGAAAAAATTAAAGCGATAGAAATAGGAATATCAGCAGTTGAATTAATTAATGAAAAACAATTTAGATATGATAATTCAGAGTTTAATGAAAAATTAACCGAAGCAGAAGCAAAGTATAAAGGAATTATTCAAAATTTTAAACAACAATTGAACAATACCGTTGAAGAAAATATCAAGTTACAAGAAACTTTTGCGTTGGAAAAAAAGAAATTGCATACAAATATCACGGAGAATATTGAATTGCAATTTATAAATAAAATAAATGATAAACAATATTGCATTAACAATTTAAATGAACAATTGGCTTTCAAAACAGAACAATTGGAAAAAGTAAATGAAAAACATTTTAATGATGAGCGAGAGAGAACACAAATATTACATCAAAAACACCAGCAAGATATTGAAAAACTACGTGCGAAGTTTGACAATGAAATGAAAGAAATTGTAAACAGAATGTGTAAATCTGAAGAAAATTCTTCAGTGAAAGGAAAAATTAGCGAAAATGTTATGTATCAAAAATTAAATATGCTTTTTCCTAAAAATACGATTGAAGATACTCACTCTGAAGCGGGTAGAAGTGATTTTATTATGACTGATTCTAAAGGGACATCTATTATGCTTGAAAATAAGGACTATAATAAAAATGTTCCCAAAAAAGAAATAGAAAAATTTAAAAGAGATCTTACAAATAATAGTGATATTTGGGGAGGAATATTAATGTCAAATGCATCTGGTATTTGCAATAAAAAAGATTATCAAATTGAATTTGTTGAAAATAAAATAGCAATATACTTACATTTTACAAATAAAGATCCAAACAAAATTAAGAATGCTTACGATATTATGTTAGCTTTAAATGATATTGATATTGATTTTTCCAATAAAGAGTTGGTTGAAAAATTGGCGGAAAGATCCGCGGAATTTAAAAGAAAAATCAATAAATCAAGGAAAGACTTAGATAAATTTTATAAAAGTATGCTTGAAAATATTTTAGATATTGAAACATTAACAAAAACAATTTATACAGATATTAAAATTAAATATTAAATTAATTTTTATTTACATATTTGTAAATAAAAAATATTAAGATTATATATATGGATAACGAAATATATATATTTAAAACAATTACTATGGGAGATGCAAATTCAGGAAAAACATTATTATGCCAACGTTTGTGTAAACAAAGAGAAGATTTACATTATTCAGCAACAATAGGAATTGAGTTTAACAGTATAAATTTCAAATATAATGATAAATATATTAAATTACAATTATGGGATACAGCTGGTCAAGAATGTTTTGCACCCGTAGTTAGAAGTTATTATAAAAATATTCTAGGTATATTTTTTGTTATAGATTTGACTTCACAAAGATCTATTAATAATATAGATTTTTGGTTAGAGGAATTTAATAATCATCGTAGTCAAAATTGTGAAACTATTATCATTGCATTGGGAAATAAAATAGATAGAAAAGATAGAATTATATCTTATGAAAAAATTAAAAGTATATTTGATAAAAAAAATATTGATTATTTTGAAATATCCGCAAAAAATAATGAAAATCTTGTGGAATCACGCGATTTTTTTTTAAATAAAGTTTTTAAAACGATTGATATAAATAATCATAAAGGTATACATTTTAGAAATTTGGAAAAAAATATGATTACTATAAAAAATAGAGATTCTTGCGCATATTTATGCGAAGATCAACAAAGTTGTTGTGTAATAAATTAAGTATTATTATATAATTGATCAATTAATAATGTAAATGACCAATTATCTTCATTCATATTAATTTCATTCCCACGTTCGTTCAATAAACGAATATGAAATTTTCTCAGGGTTATCGGACCAAAATATTCTCTTTTCTCTTGAGAAGCCTCAACGCGTCTTTCTGTTGTATATTGTACTGCCGGCGATACAGTTGTATTAAATCTAAGTTGCACTTTCGCAAAATAATTAGAAATAATAGGACTTCTATATTGATTTTTTTTTGGAACAGATAATGCATTTCTAAGATTTTCTATTGTATAACGTTGTGCTGATGTTAAATTATCTATTGAATCCGGATTTCTACGTTTTTTTCCGCAATTTCCTGGTGGTGAATCTGGTTCAACATAACATTTATTAGTTTCATCTACTTTACCACTAAAAACATCTGGTTGCATCGTTGTCTTCACAAAATATGAAGGCATATTGAATGTTGCTGTATTATTTTCATACGAAATACAACTGTCTGGTGCTTTATTATTTGAAAATTCATCTAATGAAATATACACATACTTGGTTCCTCTCAAATTTAATTTAGCTGTACCTATTTTCTCACCATCATCAGCTAAACCAATTAATGTTTTTCTGAATCCTAATAACCAACCTAAATTATAATTAACTCTTGTTCCTTGTCCAGAATATCCACAAACATCATTAGATTCTTCCCGATGCCAATATATTGTCATAAATTTACCTGAATTATTTTTAATATTAATATTATTACTTCCTTTATAACTAAATACTAAATCGCCATTACTTAAACTACTATCATTAATAGCCGTATTTAAAATTGTAATTAAGTTTATATCAGTACCAAACGTATCATTGTAATGATAGCTTCCCTTGGGAATAATAATTTTAATAATATCGTCATTTGCCGGCTTTACATAAAAGATATTCGTTCCTTCATTTTCTGAAAATACATCCCAAGAATGAGGCAATTCTATATTTTTTATTGAAATACCTACTACATTTTTAATAGGTTCACTTAAATTTACTGTAAAATTACTTGGTCTATCAAATAAGGATACATCCATTTCAACACATTTTTTGGATGTAAATATATTTCCATTATAATCTAATCCGAGAATTCTATCGCCATCTGCTGAAATAACAATATTTGATGTTGTTATGGTTAAATCGCTAGAAACTTCTGCAGGATTATTCCAAACAGAACCACCATTTTCTGAAAATATTAGTACATCTTTATCATTATCCCACACAGCTACCTTTAAACCATCCAATGAGCAAGTAATTGAGTTCCAATCTCCCGTTATTTCCGTTATTTTTGACCAATTTGTTCCAGAATCAAAAGAACGCCATATTTGATCTTCTGTTCTTATAAATATTTTTGTTCCATAAAAGTTAGTTACTATTTCTTTCCACTCATAATCGCATAATTCTGTATTTGTAGTATAATCCCATTTAGAATTATTAATAATTTGCCAATTAATACCTTTATTAATTGATTTTACTATATAATATTTATTATTTGTTTCATATATCCCATACACTTTTTCACCATCTCCCGTAATTTCTATATCTTTCCAATTTTGACTTAAATCAAAATTGTAATTATTTGTACCATCTGATAATGTAATTTGACCGTTAGATAAATCTTTCCAAGTAGCTGCATAATCATCAGAATAACAAACACCCCCCTTTTGTAATGCAGAAATTCTCCCAGAGACATTTTCCGCTGTTCTTGTTGCAAATAAATATTGTCCTGTAAAATCAGATGTTATCCCGTTCCAATTTCCAGATATATCTGAATTTGATAAATCAACATTTGTTAAATAACTTACATTTCCCCTTTCCCACGTATTATTATTTCCACTTTTATTACTATACCATATGTGATGTTTATTGCAAACAGCTATATAATCGCCGCCATAATTCATTGTTATATCTTTCCATTCTTTATTGATATTCGCTTCCAAAATATTATTATTAAAGCTTATAACATTCCATGTATTAATTAATATGTTGGTTGCATTATCTGGTTTACTAATATCCAATTTATATAAATTTTCACTAGAATTTCCTACAATTAACAATCTACCATCATTATTAGAAGCGACAACGGAAAACTTATTGGAAACATTTGGATTTGAACTTTCATAATATTCTAATGTATCAGGACATCTTAAACACACAACGGGATCAGCAATAGTTCGGTATTGACTATCTATATTAATCGTTTTTGAAATACGTGCTTTTAACAAAGGATTTTTATAATCTTTCGGCATTGTTGGTGGTGTCCCTTTAAATGTTGTCCTATCCCAAATAGGCATTGTAAAATTATTTGTTGCTAATATTTTTTCATTATCATCCATAAAATCACCCTCTAGTAATGACTTTTCATTCTCTTCTTCATCTTCATAATAATTTGTTTTATATTCTTCTTTGCGAAATTCTCTTAAACGATGTGCGATTTCATCAAAAAAAAATATATAATCATCTTTTGCACCTTCAGCCTGTTTTAATGCATCCTTATATGTTGTAGACAATTCAATGTCAATATTATCATCAATATATTCAGAAAATACAGCATTTTCACTCATTATCCTATCTAATTCATTTCTAAATACAGTACTATTTTCACTCGTGGACCATATATTCCAATTGTTTAAGTTATCATTTCCACTATCAACATCAAAATATATATCAAATATATCTTCATCCTCATCTAAATTTAAATTGTTACTCCGTTCATTTGGAGTTTTATTTAAAAAAATTATATTATTTATAGTTATGATATATTCATCATCTAAATATTTTTCATCAAACTGATCTTTCATTTCTTGTATTTTTTTAACTATTTTTTCGTTTGTTAATGGTAACTTACCACCCAATCCTATAATATTAATAAGTTCTTCAGTGCTATAACTTGATATATCAAAGTCAATATTAGTAGCCATTATATAAAATTAATATATATTTTTATATTAATAATAAATTGATTTATAAAATTCATATACTAAAATATTACAAATAACACATAAAAATGGAACATTGTTGTCAAATTTGTTACGAAGATTTTGGAAAAAAAGACAAAAAGCAAGTTGAATGTGAATATTGTGACATAGGATGTTGTTCTGGTTGTGTAAAAATTCATATTTTATCTTTACCGGGAGAACCTAGTTGTCCAGCTTGTAAAAATATTTGGAATATGGATTTTTGTCAAGGAGAATTGACACAAAAATTTATGAATAAAGAATATAAACTTAGCAGGATGGAACTAATGTTTAAATCTGAAGAACATAAATTTTCAAAAACAATGAGAGATGTTGAAAATATGATTGAATCAGAAACTTATAATCAAAAGATTAAAGACAGTAAAGATGAATTGCAAGAATTGCAAGCAAAATTAGATGAAAAGAAGGCTGAATTGCGAGATATGCGCGAAAAGCAAAAAAATCTAAAAAAACCTAATTATATTAAAAACGACGGGTTTAAAACGAAATGTCCAAATGTAGAATGCAGTGGATTTCTAAAGCAAGATTATTCTTGTATAATATGTGAAAAAACATTTTGTCATAAATGTTTGGAAAATGTGAACATTATATCTCGCGATGATGAATCCAAAATAGAACATCATGTATGTAATCCTGATCTAGTTGCTACTATAGATATGATTCATAAGGACAGTAAACAGTGTCCCGGATGTTCTGAACCCATATCAAAAATTAATGGTTGTGACCAAATGTGGTGTATTAAATGTCGCATTGCATTTAGTTGGGAAACCGGGGATATTGATTATGGTAGAGTGCATAACCCACATTTTGTTGAATGGAAAAAAAATAATGGCGAAACAATAACAAGACAACCCGGAGAAATTTTGTGTGGTGGATTGCCTGACAAAAATAATTTGAAATACTTCTTGGAATGTGCTGAACTTACATCTGCATATCAAAGCCAATTTCCTCGTGAAAACTTTCATATAATTTATAAAATAACACCTTCTCAAAGGGGATATTTCCATGAAATGAAAGGAAATAACGTTATAAATTTACCTATATTTAAAAATACTATGAATCAAGAACGATTCTTTAATTGGTTATTTCTCGGTGTAACAAATAATATTTATCATTTTAGAAATTGGACATTGGATTGGTATAGACGCGAAGCTTTAAAAGAAGATATTACGAGAAATTTTCGTATTAAATTTATTCGTAAACAAATTACCGAATATACATTTAAGAAAAATATTTATAGACTTGCTATGAAAAAGAAAAAAAATATGGAAATTCTTCATATCTTTGAACTTTGTTATGTTGTTGGTGTTGAACAAGTTAATGAGATATTTAAAATTATACAAGGATTGGATGAAGATCCCTGTAATAAATATAGAAATGACTATTATAAAAATATGATAAAAGAAATAGGAAAAGAAGAAACATTATATAATTATAAAAATTACAGGGAAAATATGTGGTTGAAATTTTATCCAAAAATAGTACAATGTATTGAAAACATAGAAAACATTATTCATTATTCTAATCAAGAATTATATAAAATTGGCGTAAAATATAAGACAGTGACGCCATTTGTAACAAATTTATATAATATTACAGATTGGTCTATTAAAAGTTGGCGAACTTATCCATTTCAGAGTAAAAAATACGCATTGCAAAAAATGCACAGGACAAAATATGATAGAGAAAATCAAGATTGGCATTTTTGGGATAAAGATCAAATTCCAATTAAAGGACTATTTGGAGATGATATATTTGAAAAAAAACTTAAATTTAGAAATGATGGGTCTTGGTATGTTCATAAAATACATAAACAACAACAAAATGACGAAGTAGAAGAAACCGTTATTAACCAGGGTGGTATCCGCGTTTAAAACAAACTTTTGAAAAATCTTAAAATATTAGCTATTTTATTCTCATCCTTTTTAAATCCTGTACAAATATGACCTTTTTCAAGTTTACCACATACTTTACATTTTTTTTTCTCAGTTGGTTTATCAGGTGGTTTTTCTCTTTTTTCGTGTTTACAGCCGCGTGCATTATGTCCGTGTCTCCCACATTTTGCACATTGAATGGGTTTTCTCTTTTTTTTTTGATAGATTATACCAAACCGATCGTGTGGTATAATTATTACTCCGTGTCCACGCTTAAAATGACGCGAACCTTTAAACAAAACCATTTCAATTTGTTCAATAATGGTTGCATTTATTTCTAATAATTCTTCCCTATCTACCCTTCGTATACTTTTATAAACAAAACGATTATAATTCTCATTTTTATATATTTTCGCGCGATCTTCCGACAAAAATATATATTTAATTTTACCTATGCCCATTATTTGATTGGTTGAATTGTTCATTTCTATCACATAAATAGATGAACCATAAGGTATTTTCTCAGGAATATCCTTATCTAAACCATAAATACAACCGCTCCAGTTATTTTTATTGCGCCATTGTTTATTTTCTTCCCACGTATCTGAATTAAAACGAACGCTACCTATATGAATCATAATTTGAATGATTTAAAATTATGAGTCTGAGAGAAGTTTCAATTTTAATTATCGGATAGATTTAAGTAATTCATAAAGTGAAATAATAGATGCACCGGTCGCACCATTTACTAGACTGTCGTTTAAATCAAATGATACACCAGCAATATCCACGTGTAACCAATTCGTTTTTTTAGGTATAAAATTACTTAAAAATACTCCAGCCAATATTGCACCCGAAGAAGCATTTCCTGTATTTTTAATATCAGCAACCGCCGAATCTAAATATTTATTATACTCTTTCCACATTGGTAGTTGCCATATTTTCTCATTTGTTAATTCGCCTATTTTTTCATATTTTTTCAATAATTTATCATTATTTCCCATTATAACAATTGACATTTGATTAAATATAGAACCTGCTTGTCCTGTTAATGTAGCTACGTCAATTATACAACAGGGTTTATAATTTTCTGAATAGGCAAGAGCATCCGCCATAATCAAACGACCTTCCGCATCAGTGTCCATAATCTCAACTGTCTGCTTACTATAACTTGTAATAATATCTCCCGGTCTTACGGCTGATGAACCCACCATATTTTCTACTAATGGAATTAAACCTATGACGTTACGTTTTAATTTATTTAAAGCGCATAATCGCAATAATGAAAAAACTACACTCGCTCCTGTCATATCCGTTTTCATATCGTGAAAATCATAACGTTTTAAATTAATTCCTCCCGTGTCAAATGTAACACCTTTTCCAATTAAAGCAACAGGTCTCTGATTTTTTTTTGGCATCCATTTGACAATCAACATATATGGTTTATTATGACTTCCTTTATTTACAGCTAATACCAAATTCAATCCTTTCTTTTTCAATTGATTTTCATCCATCACCTCTAATTTTAATTTTTGATGGTTTTCTTTCACAAATTTTACAAAAGTTGTTGAATCCATTACATTCCCGGGTTCATTCACCATATCGCGCATATCGTTTATTATTTCTGCCTCTTTTATTGAATTTAAGATTAACGATTTTAATTTATTCACAGCACAGAAATGGATACTTTTTTTTAGTTCTTTTTTTTTAGTCTTATGTTTATTAAATTTATACATATAATAAACTACACGCAATACTTGATGCCTTATAAACTCTTCAATGGGTATAAGTAGAAATTGAACATTATTAATTTTATCATCATCACGTATTAAAGAGCAAATTTTTTTCAATATTTTATCTACATCCACAAATGAACACTTTTTTTCGTTTATTTTACCTATAATAAACAATTTATTCTTTATAAATAATTTTGTAAATTTATTTGTTTCACCTTTAAAATAAGAATAAAATTTTGCTGGAAATTTAAATTTAAATTGCTTCTCTAATTTTTTTATATTTTTATCAAAATCAGTGCAAGATATATATACATAGGTATCTATCTTACTATTGTTTGTAAAAGAATTTGTATAATGAAACATATAAATAATACAAATATTAATTTTTATAAAAATTATTAAATTTAACGTATATTTTTTTTACTATTTTTTTATACCATGGTTGAAATTTATCCATATGTTTCGGTAAATTTTCTAATTTAACCCATTTTAATTTATCCTTTTCATAAAAACCATTCTTCGCTAATTTTTCAGGATTTGATTTTGCAATTTTATCAAATTTTTTTTTAAATCTTGATGGTAACGTTTTATCATATGGAATAATCACAATGTATATGAAATAATGCGTTGTTTTTATTTTATAAAATGTTTGGTTTTCTATTAATTTTTTGATATCTTTTTGTGTTCCTAAAAATCCATCAGATTCTTCCCAACCTTCTCTAATTGCAGTTTGTTTATTTGTTTCATTATTTTCTGTAGTACCGCCAAAGTCGCGCCAATCTATTTTTTTTTTATTTTTTTTTTGATATTCTCTAGAAAATAAAAAATAGAAAGAATTATTATAAAAAGCTACAGGTAATATTCCAGCCCCCATTAATAGAACATTATATTAAAATTAAGGCAAAATTTTTTGAAATTTCTCGTTTTGTGTTTCAAATATTTCTTGAATAGTATCATTATTAATATTTATTTCATATTCGTGCTTCCAGTATAAATATAAAGGTGCAGCCGGATTTGTAATCGTAAAGACTAAACCCATTATTTTTCTCAAAATATAATTATTATTTAAAATTAAAATACTTTTCTTCAAATATTGTGGATTCTTTTTTTTGATTGTTTGGATAAATTTTGCCAATTGAAAACTATGTTTAATAGATGGATTATTCACATTACATATATCAAATAATAAATAGAATTTTTTCTTTTTTTTATAAAATGATAACCATATATCAAAAAACTCATTTAATGCTTTATCTGTAATATCACCTTTTAAAACTATCTTAATAATTGGAAAATTTTCTTGATTTATAGAATAAAAACTCATTCTAATTTATTCTTTTTTTATTTTTTGATTTTTTTTTCGCATTATATTTAATTCTGTGTTCAAGAATTTTTGATTTTTTTTTAAATCATTGATCTCCTGTTTTAATTTTTTTTTTTCTATTTCATCAATTTCATTTTTCAAAACCATTTTTGTATGATTTAAAAAAGATAAGTACTGTTGATTTTCATCTTTCGGCAATTTTAAATGTATAATTTTTTCTTTAATTGATAATATATTATTTTCAATTGTTGTTAAATTAAATGATTTGGGTAATTTTATTAGAGATTTTAATTCATTTGCCGAATAATTATTAATATTTAAATCAAAATAAAAATGACTCATTACTAATATATAAAAATAAATTAATATTTGGAAATTTTTTCTTTTAGAGTTTCTAGGGTATAAAATTGTATAGCCAATGTTGGAAATGTTTTAATGTAACTAATGGATAAACCGCGATAAAATCCAAAAAACCCATCACTTTGTAATATTTTTTGTATAGAATCTAAAATACCACTATAACGCGGAACTTCGGGAGAAAAACTTTGCATTTGAAGCCTCCTACGAATAAGATCGGTGGGATATGTAATACTAATGGCAGTTATTCCTGCCATTCCACCGCACAATAATTTAAATATGGTAGGTGAATTAATTTCATAAGATTTGAATGTTGTTTTATAATAATTATAAGATGCGAAATTAATGGCATTCCAAGGACCATACCCCATACAAGTTAATTTAGATCCAGCGTATAATTCTCTCAGAGATAATTGTTGAAAAACATTGATTAGTCCGGAATATTTTGAATAATTTGTTTGTAGTGCTAAATGAGATCGCGCTGTTTCTAATGGATAAATACTCATTATAGCTAATACACCACTACAACCACCTGACAGTAAATGCAAACAATTATCATTAAAAGCAATCGGTTTAAATTTCTTTTGAAATTTTTCATATAACATAAAATTTATGGCATATTGTGGAAAAACACGCAAACAATTTGTATAATTCCCTTTCCATAAATGTCTTATACCTTCTTTTTGTATAACTTGTGAAAGGGAATTATGTTTTAAATAATTATTTTGAATTTGTAAACGTAATAATTCTAGAGGTGCGGTTGCCGTCCTTGATATGATTGCCGATGACCCACCAATTAAGAAATCTTTTGACATAATAAATATACTTGTAAAATATTATTTATTATGATTC
>VMHT01016245.1_pt1 | contig 17248 bp, 19 predicted proteins | sample 4693611 | NCBI WGS metagenome assembly VMHT01 (sample SAMN12280063, study PRJNA550983) | marine metagenome | isolation source: seawater sampled from same location over 5 years 0.02-0.2 micron viral filtrate | place: USA: collected off the coast of southern California halfway between the port... ...
TCTCACGTACCTTGTTGCGAACCCTAAGACTGGTGGATATGGAATCACTCTTACTGCCTCTCACACTGTTGTGTACTTTTCAAACAATTATGATCTTGAAATAAGATTACAAAGCGAGGATCGTGCTCACAGAATTGGTCAGAAGAATAAAGTTACCTATGTTGACTTTGTTTGTCAGGGAACGGTTGATGAAAAGATATTAACTGCCTTGAAGAACAAGGTCGACATAGCCAGTCAAGTGATGGGTGATGAACTAAAAAGTTGGATTAGTTAGGGCTTACGTTATAGCCTAAACCTTTAGTAGCTGCTCCGCCACCTCTAGCTTTTCCTCTAACAATTTTATACTTACCATTAGAATCAGGTGTGCTTTGTTGTGGTTGTGCTACAACTTGCTCTTTTTTATTTTCTTCGGTTTTTTTCATTATTACCTCTTTTTCTTTGGTTTCTTTTTGATGATACCTTTAGCCATCAATATGTCTTTCTTAGTGACTTTACCATCTCCGCTAAGATCTGGAAACTTTTTCTTTTTCTTTACAGAACCACCTTTTTTAAATAGACCACCAGGTACATTTTTAGATGTTAAGTCTAAATCTTGAACTGTTTTCATGGCGGCTTGTTTATCTTTATAAGACTTTCTACCAGATGGCTTGAGTCCACTAGCTAGAGCTTCAGCAGCTCTGATCTCATTTTCCATTTTCTTATATATTTGTGCTAATTCTGCATCACCGCTAGATTTTTTAGTTCCTTTACTCATATCCGTATCCTACTTCTTTTTCTTCATTTTACCACCTCTTTTTGCCAATTTTGGCTTAGATGATATTAATTGTTTTAGCATACTACCTGAAGAACTACGCATTCCAGCTAATGATTTATCTGCAACGTTTGCTCCTGGTTTTCTTAATTTTTTACCTGCTAAATATTTCTGATCTTTCATGAATTTAGCCATCATTTTCTTAATTTGAGCAGGTGTTAATTTTTGTTTTGTTCCGTTAGACATTGGTCGCCTCCACTATTGCCGCAAGACTCTCACATCTTTTGGTTGTTTGTTCATGCCACCTCGAGTCTTTCATCTCAGTAGCGGCATCTTTCCAGCGTTTTTCACGCATAGCTTTCCACATGTTTTTGAACTTACGAACACCATTGGTACCTAATTGAAATACCATTTCTAATATAACTTCGGATACATTGTCTGGTAAATCGTGTCCAACACACTCATCTATCAATAGATCAGCCCCCGCAGCAGCTCTATTCAAGTCTATATCAAATAGTTCTTCGACTTCTTCCATGGATATTTCTACGCCTTCAGCGTATCGTGTCCGTTCGTGAGGCTGAATAAGGTGGCCTATGCCGATCGTGGCTTTGCCTAAACTGTCTGGATACATTTGAGTACGTACCCCTTCGTGCAAACGCACTCGTGCTTTCAAGTCATCTGTTAAATCTATCATGATCCTATTCCCCAATGCTCTTGATGTTCATCGGGTTCTCCCTTCTTAAATATCTTCCTAATATATTGTAATATCTTACTCATGTCTATATTTCTGTGTATTGTTTGAATTTTAATTTTGCAATTGGTGAGTCGTCTATCATTTGATTAATTCCGTTTCTATTTATTTGTGCTTGTAATATCATTCTTATTTCAGGGGATACCTGTTGCATAATGGTTTGATTATCTTCACCATATTTAAAAACAGGATTTTCTTTATCAAACATTTCAGGTGCTCCTTCTATTTGTTTATATACACCTGGTTGTGGAAATTGTCCTCTGTTATAAAGATCCATTTCAGCAAAATTTCCTATGCCTTCACCAACTGTATCTCCAGAATATGTAGTAGCTTCTACCGTTTTAGCAACTGGTACTACTGGTACGTTTGGCGGACCACCAAAAGCAAGATTAATAGGAGGTGGTTCAGCTAATTGAACTTCAGGAGGAGCGACACTACCACCATAAGAAAAATATTTTGGTTCTGATTGACCTGTATTTATCATTGCATTGGAAGGCTTAGCATTCTCAAGCTTTTGAATAGGAACAACAGCAGTATCTAATAACGAATTATTCATTATAAAGAGCCTAATCCTTTCGATAACATTTGTTGATTAATAGCATCATCAATTGTACCTGTCGCTAATTCTTGTTGAACAGCTCTAGGTAATTGACTTGGGTTAGGTGTAAAAGTTGGCATGTCTACAGGAGATGATACAGGTATCGCAGGATTATTCAAAACTTGATTCAAATAATTTTGTATTAAAGTTTGATTTTCATCCAACCTACCTGATTGTTCCATTTTATATTGTTCTTCTCTAGCAGGCATAAACTCTTGATCTGTTTGTGGTGTCTTCATTAAATTAAATACTGCACTGTCAATCTCTTGGATTCTATCTAACATTTCTGCATCTTCATTATCTTTTGGCATACTTGTTCCATTTGCCCAATTCATCAATGTCGTCATGTTAGAAGCACTAACAACGTTAGTATCTATTACTTCTGTCATTGCTTTTAAGGCTTTAGGATCTGTTAGAAGCTCAGAGCCATATCTCATAATCAATGGAATCATTACGTTAGTCAGTGTAATACCCACTCCCGCTCCTGTTTTAGCGGCTTGTTTACCTGCATTAAGCAGTAATAAACCTCTAAAACCAGTCAAGGTTAATCGTCTTTGTAAGAAGGTTGAAGCGTCAGGTACTACAAAGCTACCTGCACTCTCGGCTGCAGTTAAGAATTTTCTAATGTCATCGACCTTGGTCCCTGTTCCGTCAAGCACGGTTTTAAGTATTTCAATACCGTCTGGATTATCAAGACCTAATGACTTTTCAAATTCTTTTACTCCGAATACAACATCTTTATATTGCATCATATTTTGTCCGACTTTTTCTAATCCTTTTTGTCTTATGGCCTCTGGTGAAATATTGGCTTCGTCTAAGAAGTCTGTGTAGTTTTTACCTGCAGGAAGACCTTGTATAGATTTATAAAAAGCATCATCAATAAGCTTTCTCATAATCCTTTTCTTAGATGATTGTGGTCCAGCGGATACAACAGGTATTGTCTTTTGTACATATTGTTCAAAAGTTTTACTGTCAGGATCCATGTCTTTTAAATAAACTTGAACGTTCTCTAACACACCATCTCTATTACCTGCTTTTGCATAAGCTTTTAATTCCCATTCAGAGGGCTGTGCAAGATTAATTAAATGAGTCATTGCCTCTTTACTATTTTTTGCTCTTTCTAAAATTACTTTGAAAGCTTCATCAGTATATAGCATGCCACTAACATCGGCTCCTGGTGAAAAGAAAGAAGGCTTTGCCATTTTAATACTACTTGGTACTCCGCCTTCAAAACGTGACATAGAGTTAGAAAAGAAATCAACCGCAGTTGCATATTTCTTTTGTGCAGTTTCAAAAACTGCAGAATCAATAGCGTTATCTATGTTTTTTAAATTCATATAATCTTTTTCTAATACTAAGGCTAATTTATTTAAAGCACTGGCCTCTCTGATAGGAACTTTACCACCTTTGAATGTTCCTTCAAAGTTAGCTGTAAAATCACTAAAGACTCTCTTTAATTCTATAGCTTGTTCCATTGTAATTTGATCAGGAAGATTTTGTAAGTCTTGATAAAAATTACCAAAAGCTTTTTGTGCGGAGTCACCAGGAAATCTTAATTGACCTGCTGAACCTTCTGGTACATTACCTTGAAATCTTTCAGATACATCACCCGCTCTACCTTTAAAAGCTGTAATATCAATAATCTTTTTGCCTCTTAATTTGTCAGCATATTTATAGAAATCATCAAACAAAATACCTTGTGCGGCTCTTACTGATTTATAATTGTTTTTAAATATATTTGTTATGTCTCCAGCTAGATTAAATACTGTTTGTGTTGGAGCTAGACCATTAGACATTGTTTTTAAATATTGTCTAATAGACTCATCTATTGATTGTTGTTGTGTTTTAAAGGGTTTACCTACCCATGGAAATACACCAATAACTTTTGGATAGTTTTTCCATAGTCCGTAGTTCGTAGCTTGAATAATACTGTAAGGTATGCCGTAGGTGTCGGATAATTCTTTTGCTTTTTTGTATGATTCTGATTTTGGTTTAATACCAAAAGTAGCTCTTCCTATTTTACCTTTAAAAGCATTAAAGATAGGAGCGGCAACCATAGACCCTCCTGTAAAGGCTAAGTTTAAATAAGCATCATGTAAACCTTGATCAATTTTTTCTTCCACATCTCTAGGTTCTAGTCCATTGGCATATCTTAAAAAATCATTTACTAAATCATAAGTTTGACCTCCAGCCATAGTTCCTAAATATTCACCTGCAAGATAAGTTGAAGGATTTCTTGCTACACCTCTGGTTAAAAAGTCAACACCACCTGCAGCGATTAATCCTGTAAAACCCCCGACCATTTCAGCCGAAGGCTTTGATACAATGTCCTTGGGCAGTGGTGTTATATCAGTGCCTGGTACTCGTATATACTTTTCAGTAAAATTATTTGAAATATAGTTAAGAGGATCGTTTGAAAACTTTACTCTATTATTAACATCAGCAATCTTTTCAGCCATTAAATTATTATATTCTGGAGATCCTGGAGGAAACTGTGAAGGTATATCAGCTAAAACATTTGTTTGTGAAGATGCTGATTGTGCTTCTTTCATTTGTGCCAAAGCACTTCTTGTTTGATCTAAACTATAATCAAGTGGAATACGAAAAGTATTTTTAATTGTAGTAATATCATTTTCTGTAGGAGCTCCGGGATTTTCTAACTCCAAAGTTTTACCTAATAAATTTACTTCAGGCATTAGCCACCTCCTATTACACTTATATCAAATTCAGGCGCATCAGGGTTTGTATAAATAGTGCCCTGATCTTCCATACTATTATCATTACTGTTTGGTGAAGTAGTTATTGTTGGCTCCTGACCTTCTAAAATAATAGGTCCATATCTGTTCTCATAATCTTGTTTTAAAGCAGAGTTGTTATCTAAAATACTGGTGCCATCCAAGAATGTTTTTGCTACAGTATTTTGTGCAGCTTGATTTAGAATACCTTGAATTTCACGTACCTTTGTTTCAACACCTGCTGCTGATTGGAAAGCACTTGTAATAGTTAACATTTGTCTTGCAGTTTCTACGTCATTTACGTTCAATCGACCTGATGATTTTAAAGAACGAGCGATAGCATATACAAGATAGTTTTCTCTCACTTTGTTTTTTGCATAAACCGAGTTGTACCCTAGACGTGTGTAGAATCCCATGTCAAACATATCTCTTAATGATGTTTGTTCTGTTGTAGACTTCCCACCCAACATACCTTGAGTAACAGCACCAACCACACCCTTACTAGGTATTTCATAAGTAACAGGCATAGATGAATCAAAATCAGGAACTATCTCAGGATTTATTTCTGTTCCTTGATTTAACAATCTAAAGTTAGCTATGTCTTTTTGATAATTTGTTTCACCTAAATTCTCAAGTGTTGTTCCTAAAGAAGAAGCTTTTTGGCTTGTTCCAAATAATGTATTCATCACATCAGCACTAATAAATTTAATTTCTTGAGCAGTTCCTTTTAAGAAACCTGCTGTACCAACTGTTGGTCCTTGTCCTGCCGCAATTGATGCTGCATTCTCATCTAAAATTTCTTGCATCTCATCAACAGCTTGTGTTAAGACAAAATAATCACCACCGATTTCAGAAATATTCTTTGCGCCTAAACCAGATTGCATTGCTTTCATTTCTGTTCCTGGAGCATCGCCTGTATATAAACCTCGTACATCCCATTCACTTGGAATATTTTGATCGTAGACCATGACTTGTGAACCATCTGCTAAATCCATCATTCTACCCATTTGATACATAGGAGATCCATCCACAGGATTGGGTTTTAATTGTACAGGTATGGACTGAATTGTCTTTCCACCATCTGTTGTATAAAGAAGATTAGGAAAAGCTTTTTCAGGATTACGTAACATTGTCAAAGAATGATTGTATAAATTGTTTGCTTGATCAATATCCATTTGTTGACTCTTCAAAGTAGAATCCAGTTGCATTTGAAGAATTTTTTCGTCTTTTGTTAAATCACTTTTTTGTATGTTATTTAGTCTGTCTATTTCTTGTTGAATAAATTTACTTTGAGTATTTGTATTAAAATTTAACATTGTTTGAAGAGCGTCTTCTGTGTAACCCATACCCTTCAATGTTAACTCAGCCTCTTTACCTAGCATAATTTGATTCATTTCATTAGCTTGTTTGATAGCCATTTCATTGACCAACATCTTTTGTTTTAATTGTTGTGCTTTTTCAGCTTGTTCACGGTTCATGTAAGCACCACCTGATTGCAATAATACATCCATGACAGCACCTGCTCCTCTATAATCACTTTTCTTTGTCAAAATATCATACAGTAAACGAAATGCTTTTTCTGTGCTTTTGGTCTTTGGTATAGCACCTAACTCTCTTCGAAACTGTGATTTAAAATCATCAGCAGTATATCTCTTACCAAAACCCATAGCCTCTTTGGCATCATCAATGTTTTGTTGTTTTAATTCTATTGTAGGTAAGTAAGTGCCTGCATAATAATCAGACATAATATTGACTTGTCTTTGAGCATTTAAACTAAATTGATCACCAGGGTTAACTTGTTGAGTTTGTTCTGGCTCTGGTTGTGATGAGGGATCACTAATAGTAACACTAGCAGAGTTACCTGTTGGTGTGCTTAATGTAAGGTTCTCAAGTCCTGGAGAAAATTGAGAAAGTATGTCGAAAGATGTTTCATTTGCCATTTTATCCGAACAAAGCCATCAATGGATTTATTCCTCCCTGCTGCTGTGTTGGATAAAACTGCTGTGGAGATGGGAAACCTGCAACAATTCCTGATTGTAAATTGAAAGCATCAAATGGTAATTTATATTGAGCGGCAGCTTGTGCAAAGTCAGCATCTTTTTGAGATTGATCTAAGGCGTATTGAGCGGTGCCTGCTTTACCTAAAGTATCCATAAAGTCTTGTTGAGCACTTGGGCCCGCTAATCCAAATTGACCAAAGGCAGTTCCTACTCCTCGTTGAGCATCTGCAGCGCCTAGACCTATTTTTGAAGCATCTAATGTTCTACCCATTTGATTTCCAAAAGCGTTCATAGCTCTATCTTGTGCTTGACCAAATCCAGATGACATTAGTCCAGCAATACCTCTACCTAAAGTATCTTGAAAGCCTCGTTGTGCTTCTGCTTCAACGACACCTGAACGATCACCAAAGGCAGCTCCAGCACCTTGTGCTTGGGCATCCCTTTGTTGTTTAGAAATATTAAACTGTCTAGTCATTTCTTTGGTGTATTCATCAACAACTTCTTTTTGATAAGGGTCCATAAAAGCTTGATAGCTTTGAGGATCGTAAGCGCCTGTAGCAGCGTTAGCTGTAGTAGCAGCATTTCCTGCTGTACTCATTGCGGTTGTTAATGCGCCAACACCTTGTTGAAAGTATTCTGGCATTTTCATAGCCGCAGCTTGATCAAAATATTGTTGTTGTAATTGATTTGCTCCTAAAACTTCTTTTCTTGGAGGGGTAGTAGTTTTTTGACCAGTTACATAAGGTCTTAATATATCAGATGTAAACTTTTGACCAGCAGTGCCTACATTGCCGTAAAGTTGCATCATCATTTCATCATATGTTGCCATTATGTATAACTTACTCCCATTTGGTCACCTAAATCTTTAATACCACCACGCATAGCATATAGAACATCATGTCCTGTGTCTACATCTCCGCCATACATTTTACCGATGGTTTCAACTTCTTGTTTTGTTACTACGTGTTCATCATTTGATAACATTGCAGGTATACTATCTGACTGACCATCTCCTGGTCCTTTGATATCACCTGTCATTCTTGGAAAGTTTACTTCATTACCTTGAGCAAAAGCTTGTACACCGCCGCCTTGTGCCATGTAAGGATTAGCTGACATATCGTAAGTAGGTCGGTTATCTTTAGCATCTTTCATAGCTTTATATTGTAAATAAGTTCCAAGACCTGCTGCTAAATAAGGACTAGATTTTGCAAAACCTGATTCCATGTTTGAATATTTTTTTGTGTAATCTTCCATTAAAGCATTTCTCGCTGCTTCATTTTGAGCGTCACTAAATTTTTCATCTGGGTCTAACAATTTTAATCCATCTACTACGTATGTAGCCATATCTGTTGGAGCCTCGGGTGTTTTAAAAAAATTAACTAAATTATTAGTTAGGGTTCCATCACCACCAAATAATTCTCCTTCTCCAAGTGCGGAAGCTACTAAACCTGATCCTAAAGCTTGTTGAGGATTGCCACCCAATAAAGCAGAAATACCTGCAGAAGTAAGTCCTCTTCCTACTCTTGAATCTAATAAACTTAAAACACCATCACTAAGTCCAGGTATTTTATTTAGACCTGGAACTGCAGCACCAAGAATAGCTCCACCGACAGGGCTTTTCAGTACATCTTTTGCAGCTTTAAAAATATCTTTAAGCATTTTTATTCTTTCTTATTTGATGCACCCAAACTTGCCAATCGTGGTGCAAAAATTGTAACATCTCTCTTAATATCAGCATCGGTAGTATCGGTATCAGGATTATCAATGTCAGCAGAACAATCATCCTCTGACTCATAAGTTGCATTTGTTCGTGTATTCGTAATGACAGTTTCTGTCTTACAACTATATACGGGAACTTGTGCACCATTGATCTCCTTGTGTCCTAAAAGTTTTGGTTCTTCTATTATTTTATGCATCTCTAACCTTTATTTGTACTATTGTTGGTCCTTCATTTCAAGCACAGAAACCTTAATAACAAGGTCATTTGCAGCACTTGATGTTACCTTTAAACTGTCACCACCTTCGAAAACAAAGGTGCCATTAATAATTTTTGTACCCTGATGTTGTACGGCTACATTATTTATCTCAAAATCAGTGCTTCCATTATTATAAGTCAACACTGCATTAAGTGTTCCAGATCCTGAATCATTATGTAAAACAATAGTTTTGACCATAAAAGTAGTCACAGGAACGGGTGGTGTTGCTGCCACATCAGCGACAGGCACTGTAAATAATGTATTTGCTCCTGTATTTGCAGGACTCAAAGCAAAGGTTCTAAAACGATCAGGCATCGGTTGTACCTCCTGTAGCAAAAAATGTAGTTCTTCGGTTTACTTCGTCTTTATTATCTTGTTGATAGGATGAATTTAATTGTAGAACAATCTGTTCTAGTTGTCGTACCATTTCAGCAAAAGCTCTAGGATCGTAATCTTGTGGTGGATCAGGAAATCGGGTTTGAGGTATCTTAGCCATTACCGTTGTCCATCTGGAAATACATCCATTGTAAATGTTCCCATTTTAAAATTACCTGCTGCCGTATTACTTTCAATTTTAAAGTTAGCTTGTCTACCACGACCACGAATATCTTTTTTTGTATCTGTTGTTGCAACAGTTGATACTGTTTGACTAACAACATTACCATAAGGATAGTTTTTAAAACTCCACGTCACTGTTAAATTACCTGATTGATCTCTAAAGTCAGGAATAAATCTTGCAATACGCATCAATTGTTCTCCCCCTTCATCAATATTAAAATCACCTGATTGTATAAATGCTGGCATAGCTTCACCATCTGCATCTGTACCAAACTCTTGTTCATAGTAACTTGAAGCTCCATTAGATAAACCAATCACGGTAGGTGTTGTATTAGCTGTAGTGTTAGCTTCATATTCTGTTGCCAAAGGAAACTGAAAGACACCACGGTCAACCCATGATGTTCTGTTAAGTGTACCTACGGACCAAGTTTGTTCCAAGTAATTATAAACAACACAACGATTAACTTGTGGTTGTGCAATGTTGTCAGGATTAGTTACATAGAACCAAATAATCTCAGCAAATTCTGTATTGACACCAGCAAAGATTTGATCTGATTGTGTTAAATCTAAGTTTTCAAATACAAAGTCATCAACACTACAAGGTAATTTTTTCACGGTACCATCAAAGACAAAGAAAGCATTCTGACCCATCCAGTAAGCCACATCTCTTACAACAACAGCGGAGTGTTGTCCCAATAATCCACAGTTACGACCTAATTGATTTAATCCAAATGTAAAGGGTGGACCAATAAATTGTAAGCCATGTAGTGATGTATCTGTCCACACTAATATTTGACCACGAGCTTTATCTGCTCCAACAATACTAGAACCATCTTGTATACGAAGTGATCCTGCAGTGTTTTCTGCAGCAGGTTGATATGTATTAATATCTTCTTGTGATGAGAAACGTAAGAGTAAAGGATCTTGTGAAGAACCTGTACCGACAGTTTTTTCTGTACCAAATAAAATTAAATGTCTATCAGGTGTAGAGACTAAAGAAAACTTTGAAGTTGTTGGTGCGTTTGTAACTAAACTTGCTTTACCTGTTAAGCCATCAGAAGTTGGAGACCATTGAAATGTTGATCCATCTAGTGCGGTTGCAATTAATAATTCACCGAAATTATCCAAAGACCAGTCTCTTCCGTCTAATGTTACGGATGATGTTGTACGAGCCGTACCCCATGTCTCTGTATTCCAGGTTGATGTACCCCAACCATAACCAAAGGTGGAGAAGGCGGGTGCAATAGCAATATCAAAAACAGCAGTTGCAGTTCCTGTTGTAGCAGTTCCTGTAGATTCAGTTGCATCTTGCTCAATCACAAAAGCATTAGTGCTTGTTACTGATTTAACTTCAAAACTTCGATCAAATTGTTCTGCTGTAAAACTTGTGCCTGATAATCCTGTGGTGCCAGAGAAGGTGACAATATCTCCTACATTGGCTCCATGACTTGTAATATTAACAGTCACATTGGCTGAACCATTTGTTGTTGTAAAAATATTGGATACAGAAGAATTAGTTTGTCTTGCAGGTGTGATGTCATACAAAATACCATTAGCATAAATGTATAATTTTTTATCTGTGCCGAGGGCCGCTAATCGTGTGCCATCAAGCGCAACCCAATGGTGAGCATCACGAGCCACACCGATTAATCTATTGTCTGTGGTCTTTTGCCAACCACCTATTTTTTCAGGAAGTCCATAACGAAAACGAATGTTGTCAGAGTCTACATAACTACCAGCAGCACCTAAATCACTGGTCTGTTTCTGTATCCCCGGTTTGAGTTGTATTTTTGTTAATGTCATCTGCTAAACTAAACATGGATCCGACATGACCATTAAAATGCATACTACCATGATGCTGTAATGGCGAAGCGACATCCGCCCATATCTTACCACCGATCTTAGACCATAGTCTAGAAAAATAATAGTCCTCGCTGAGGTATCTTTCACTCTCATCCCAAGGTAATTTTCCAACACCAAAGAGGTCATAACAGTTATCAGAACGCCAGCTTTTACCATTGATAATTTGATCAGATATATATTTACGTTCAGGATAAGCTTTCTTCATCTTTTTAAAGACATCTCTTTTAATCAACATCATACCTGTTGCTGCTTCCATGACTTCACAAAACCCGCCTTGTAATTTAATACTTTGTGGATTCTCAAAGTTTAAATTGTATCCTAAAGCTTTGTATTGCAATTGTTCTTCTGGAAGATCAGGATTTTTTATTAATGCGTCTTTAACTTGATTCCAGTGAATACACTTACGAGGGTAAATACCACAAGCAATATCTTTATCTGCACGAATTAATCGTTCAATATTCATCGGTTGAAAACCAATATCAGCATCAATAAATAATAAATGAGAACCTATAAAGTTTTGATCATCTAAAAACATAGATGCAATCGTATTTCTTGCACGAGTAATTAATGATTCATTACCCATTGTTTGTAGTTTCATACCAACACCAGACTTTGCAGTCCAGGTTTGTAGTCCTAATACACCATGTAGTGTATTTTCACTGAGCATTCCACCATACATAGGCATGCCTAAATATAGTTTTATATTATGATCCTTGAGATCGCCTTCTATCATATTATTTTCCTTCCTTAATTGACTCGTAAAAATCTAAATTTAATTTCGCCAGCTCCTCCAACACCGCCCGCACCCGAACCCGGACCACTTGAGGCACCTCCACCTCCTGCACCCGAACCTTGTGTACCATTATTAGGCGTAGTTTTAATAGTGCCTGCACCACCTGCAATATTTCCTGCATAAGAAGCTGCACCATTACCACCTGTTATAGTGCAATCATCTCCACTACAGTTTCCGGGATTTGTTCCAGCAGCACCATTACCTGATTGATTAAATGTTCCCACTGGTCCTTGATCCAAGGTTGTTGCTGAAGCAAACGTGACTGATGTGCCATCAGATTCTCGAAAACTTCCTGATGTCAAAGGTGTTGCATTCACTGTTGCTGTTCCCGCAACAGAGGGATTATTAGTTCGTAAAGGTCCTTGAACACCACCATTTAAACCAGATCCACCTGTACCACCTGTTAAAGTAAAAATAGCTCCTGTTGTGGATCCTGATAAAACAGTGTTACCACCATTACCAGCGGTTTGATTATATGCATTAGCTCCTGTAGAAGCGGCACCTGCTGCTCCTATTGTTAGAGTTAATGTTTCACCTTCTGTGACAGAATAAACTTCATCAGAAACATATCCACCAGAGGCACCACCAGCGCCTGCTGATTCACCACCTGCTTTGTCATAATCTGCACCTTGTACGCCTCCAGAGCCACCACCAACAGCAGCTTGAACGTGAATAGCGTTTGCTCCATCGGGAACAGTTACTGTAGTGTTAGATGTTTGTGTGGTAAAACCTGTTGCTACAAAGGCAGTGTAGAAATTTTTCCATACACCACTTTCTTTAATATAGCCTTCTTGAATTTCTTTCCATGCACTTGATGATTTAAAAAAAGCTTGGTTGACTTGTTTCCAAGCACTACTGACTTTAATGTACCAGTTGGCCATTATGCGTCATGAATGAGATAGAAATCACCATCAGCACCTGCTGAATTATCGGGAGTTGCTGTACTAGTTGTAGTGATAAGATTTCTAGCTGTGATATTACCAATGTTGGTAGCTGCTACAGTTGTAGAAACTGTCAAAGCTCCAGTTACAGTTACACCTGCAGATGTCGTTTCAAATTTTTTTGTATTGTCATAAAAAATATCAACACCATTATTTACATCCATTGTTAAAAATGTTTCTGTGCCTGTATCTGATCGAACAGTAATATTGTCACCTTGAACAAATAACTCACCTGTATTATTTTCAATGTAACTGTCAGTTGCATTATGATAAATTTGTAAGTCTGGTCCTGCTCCTACATTAATAAATTTACTATCTGCTACAGATATGTTGTCATTGAAGGTAGCTACGCCTGTAAATGTTGCAAGCTTCGTAGAGATACTTCCCATGGAACTAAAGACATTGACAACATTAAAATCAGAAGATCCATCACAATAAACTTGTGCGTGTCCTCCTTGTGTAATTGCAACACCATTAGCTGTGTGACCTGTTGCTGCTACGGTTACACTAAAGCTGCCCGCAGTGTTGTTAAAAAAAATGTAATTGTTTTCTTTAGCAGGAATAAAGACAGTAATATTACCAGTCAACGTTCCTGTTAGTTCAATAACTTTATTAGAAGATTCAGCGGTTGCAGAAGCGTTGGCCGTGGTCAGTGTAACGTCAGCACTACCTGCTACAGATTTGGATAGATATCCTGCTGCAAAAGCGTCAAGGACATCAAGATTATTATTCGTTTTATCACCCCAAGTACCAGCGTTTTCGCCAGTTCCTTGTAGTTCTAATTTCAGTCTATCTGAATATGTGGATGTCATATTGTATTTTTACCACCAACAAAACGTAAAGTCTACTTTTTATAGTAAGCTGGTAAGCCTAACATAGGTCGACCATCAAAAGCATTTTGCTGACCAAACTCACCGTTTTTATTATTATAATGTAAAAATACTTGACCACAATCATAACCTTCAAAAGGCTCTCTCCAATGCTCTAATAAAGTACCTCGATAAACTAATAGATCACCTGGTTCTAAATCAACTTGAATACCTTTCTTACCTTCATCACCTGAAGGTTCTAAAAAGATTGGCCACTTATCACCACCAAGATTTAATGTGCATGATATTTCACAAGACGGTCTATCTTTGTGTCGGTGTAATGTGTCTCCATATTTGTATATACGAGCATAAGAGTATGTAGGAATTAATTCTAATTCTGTTACTTGTTGCATGATTGGAAGCACACGAATCATTAATGTTTCCATTGCAAGATCTGCATAATGAGAATACGTATCGGGAATTTGTGTGTCTTCCCATGTACCCCATGTTTGATCAAACGGAGATATATATCTTGTGTCCTTTAAATGTGATGCAACTGCTCTTTTGTTTTGAAAGTATGCGTACGTAAAACTTGCAACTTCTGGTTGCACTGCACCTTTAATTACAACATAGTTATTTTGTTGAAAAAAATTACCTTTTTCTTCTTGTTTCTTTTTTGCCATTTCTACTCCTATCTAAACGGAAATCCTAAATTCCAAATTACTAACGAATACCGTGTACCTTTTGTAACAGGGGCTACACGATGCCAAACAAATGAAGGAAATACTATTACTGATCCTTTGACTCTCGCTTCTTTTGAAGTTTGAATAATAGAGGTATCTTCATTTTTATTTCTTAAATTAAACTCTAAATCTCCACCTTCATACTCACTACCGTCTGCTAAAGACACGGTGACAGAAAGTTTTCTAATAAGACCGTCAGTAAAGTCTCTTGGTTTATTGTATGGTTTATTCCAAGAATCTTGATGCCAATCATAATGTTGTGACTCACGATATTTTGTAAATTGACAAGACTCAGAATGATGCCAATCAAAATTCCAACCTGCTTCTTTATTTGCTTGATGTATGTAAGGTTGAATCTCACGATAAATCCATTGATCATTCATCCACGCAATTGATGAATTTCTTGTCTTATAAAGTTTAGAGACATCTTTTTGATCGGTAGGAACTTTACCATCATAGTCTCCCGTTAATGCGGTTTGTTCTGATTGTTGTTCTCCATAAGCAATGATGTCATCGCAAATACGAGGAGGAATAGCTCCTTGAAAAACATACCAATGATTTTGTAAATTCATTCTAACTCCTTCTATATATTATAATATATTAGGATTGTTAAAAATCAACTATTGAAACTTGTACCTTATGACTACGATGCCTGAACCGCCTGCTGCAGGTCCACCACCATTGAGATTTGATCTTCCACCCCCACCACCAGCGCCACCACCAGTATTAGCTGTGCCATTAGTTCCTGCTCCTGGAGAAGCATATTGACCACCAGCGCCACCTCCTGAACTTGCTGGTCCGGGACTAATATCATCAAAGTGAGCGCCACCTCCTCCACCGCCACCTCTTGCCACACTAGAACCTGTGATTGAAGAAGATGTGCCAACACCACCAATTCCTCCAGTAGTAGAAGTTGCATTTTGACCTGCACCGCCAGAACCACCACCGCCACCGCCTCTGGTAACAGCAAATGAGTTCCCTCCAGGATTGCCTTGAGGAGGGCTAACGGAAGGTACATTACCTGATCCTGCAGTTCCAGGTTCGGGCGATGGAGAGGGATTGCATTGTCCACCTCCAGAACCTCCAGGAAATCCTGATGTTCCTGTCGCACGACCACCACCTGCGGAAGTAATTGTTGAAAAAATTGAATTTGAACCATTTTGAGGAGAACCTGACCCACCACCACCTACTGTGATTGGGTAGGCTTGTACAGAAATAGGAAATCCACCTGTAGCGGGATTAGGAAAAGATTCACGGTAACCACCTGCTCCAGCTCCACCAGTGCCTGATCCACCACTACCACCACCACCAGCTATAACGAGATAATCAACAGTGTTTGAACCAGTTGCACCACCTGCGTCTGTGACAGTGAAAGTTCCAGAAGACGTAAAGGTATGAATTTTAAAATCACCTGATGTTGTTATGGTGCCTCCTGTTGCTGCAACAAATGTTATATTAGGGGTAGTAATAGAATTACTTGCTGCAGAAGCAGGACCTGTTCCTAGTGCGTTTGTAGCAGTAACTGTGAAAGTATAAGAAGTGTTCTGAGTTAAACCAGATACAGTAATAGTTCCAGAACCAGCTTGACTTAAAGTTCCTGTAACACCATCAGGACTTGATGTAGCTGTATAACTTGTAATTGCGGAATCACCATTATTAGCTGGAGCGGTAAAAGCCACAGTCGCTGTAGTAGTGCTTGTAGCTGTTGCCGTTCCTATGGTTGGAGCACCAGGTAATCCTGTGATTCCTGTGCCTTCTAAATAAGAAGCATCTACAACCCATCCTTGAGTTGAATCTACATATACAATAGCTATTGCTGCTCGATCTTGATTTAAAATTCTATTACTCGTTCCACTGAAAAATTTATTTCCATTAGGATTTATTGTAATGTTGTTAGTACCTGCATTACCTGAATAGTCTACTATTGAGATAGGATTACCTGCACTAGGTGATGAGGGAAGAGTGACTGTTATAGCTGAGGAACTGGTATTTATAAAATAACCTTCTCCAGCAGCCGCAGTAAAGCTCGCTGTTTTAACTGTAGTTTGCCAATCTATAACACCATTAGGTGTAAAACCTGTTGCAGTCGCCCCAGAACCTAGAGCGATTGTATCTCCAGACTCACCTAAAGTTAATGTGGTTGCTGTCTTGGGTTTAAGCGTATCAACGCTTATTGCACTATTGGGTCCATCGAGTTCTAAATCTGCCATAACGATAAGATACTACAATAATTGAAATTGAAAAGAAAGATTTACTATGGGTTCATCATTCTTATTTGGTGTTAAATAATGATTTAGTTCAGAGTTAAATAGAACAAATCTATTGTGAAATAGAGGAATCCTATATCTAGCATGTTTTTCTCTACCTTTGTCATACTCAAATATTAAATCTGAGGGAATTTCATTATCTGATAATGTATATATACAAGATATATCAGGCGAGTTCCATAGATCAAATTCATCAATGTGATGATGAGTATTTATAGTATGTCCTTTGTTTTGCACCAAAGCTGCTCTTTGTTTTATTACAGGTGTTTTCATATACTCCCCTCGATAATGATCACGAATATAATCTATAATCCATGTAAGATGTTGATCATCGTCAACATGTACATAGTCTTTATGATAATTAAAAACATCATCACTTTGAAATTTATTGTCAGAGTAATTTTGTAGAATATTTGTTTGAATACGATCGAGATTTAATTTGTCTTTGAGAATAGATGGTATT
>VMHT01087676.1_pt1 | contig 17248 bp, 13 predicted proteins | sample 4693611 | NCBI WGS metagenome assembly VMHT01 (sample SAMN12280063, study PRJNA550983) | marine metagenome | isolation source: seawater sampled from same location over 5 years 0.02-0.2 micron viral filtrate | place: USA: collected off the coast of southern California halfway between the port... ...
GGAGCATTTTATTCACATCAAATCGAGCATAGCTGCAGATTCGATAATGATAGTACAAGTTATTTATATAGAACTCAAGGAACTGGTTCATCTCAACGAACATGGACTTTTTCTACTTGGTTTAAAAAATCTGGAGACCATAGTCCACCAAATGCTGCTGACCAAAACCCAGTATTTTTTTCAGGAGCTCAATCAGGAGGTACTAATCATGGTGGTTTACTTTTTGATAGTTCAAAAGCAGGAGATATGAGACCTTTTAATTATACAAATAGTTTTGATTTTGATTTAAGAACAACAGCATTATTTAATGACTCTGCAGGATGGGGTCATGTGGTAATGAGAGTAGATACAACACAAAGTACATCAGGAGATAGAGTGCGATTATACGTTAATGGAACACAAATAACAGCTTTTGATACAGAAAGTCAACCAAGTCAAAATTTTGATACAGCTTTTGGTATTAACAGTACAGTCATGTATATAGGGGACTCAACAGGTTCTTCATCTTATGATGGATTTTTAGCAGAAACAATATTTACAGATGGACAATCTTATGCACCTACACAGTTTGGTGAAACTAAAAATGGTGTGTGGATTCCAAAAGACCCAAGTGGTACAACATTTGGTAATAATGGTTTTCATCTTAAATATGAAAATTCAGGAGATTTAGGTAATGACAGCTCAGGAAACAATAATGATTTTACAGCAAGTGGACTTGGTGCAGACCATCAAACTATTAGTACACCAACAATAGGAGCAGGTAGTTAATTATGTCAAGTAATACAAATTTTGCAACTTTTAATCAATTATCAAATCAAGCAGGAAATGGTGCTCTTGGAAGTGCATATTCTGATTTAGATAAATCAAATACTGAATTTTATGTTTCTAATGGAAGTTCTGGAATGGCAACTACCATTGCAACACCATCTTCAGGAGGAAAATGGTATTGTGAATTTTATCTATCTGGTTCTGTAGGTAACTATGCTTGGGTAGGTTATTATCCAATAGCTGAAACACCAGAAGTAAAAAAACAATGGTCGCCTAGTAATAATACTACTTGGATAGATTCTGGATTAGTAAGTGTTCATAGTATGGGTAGATATTTTTATACAGATGGTCAGTATACTGATTCAGGTGCAACAAGTTTTACAGCAGGAGATGTGATATCTATTGCTTTAGATTTAGATAATGGTGCTACGTATTTTGCTAAAAATGGTACATATATGAATTCTGGTAATCCTGCAAGTGGTTCAAGTAAAACTGGAGCTGCACCAGTAGAGGGGTCATATAGTAAAGAATATTTATTAGCTGTGGGTAGTGCAGGAAGTTCAGGACACACTTGGACAATAAATGCAGGACAAGATTCCACATTTAATGGAGCTATATCAGCAGGAGGTAATACAGATGCTAATGGATTTGGTGATTTTAAATATACTGTACCTTCTGGTTATTTATCTTTATGTTCAGCTAATGTGCCTGTATCAGATGACATAGACCCTGCAGGAGATAATGGAGCAGACGAAAACCCTACTAAACAATTTGGTGTAGTTACTTATACTGGTAATGGTTCTACTATCAATGTAACAGGAGTAGGATTTCAACCAGATTTTGTTTGGATTAAAATGAGAAGTCCTCACGCTTACAACCATATGATGTTTGATACTAATAGAGGAGTAACTAAACACATAAGTTCTGATAGAACTAACTCAGAGTTTACTACCAGTAACTCCTTAACAAGTTTTGATAGTGATGGATTTACATATGGAAATGAACTAAGTGGAAATGATAGTGGAGATTCATTTGTTGCATGGTGTTGGAAAGCTAATTCTGGGGTGACTAGCAGTAATTCAGATGGTTCAATAACAACTACATTACAAGTAGGAAAAGGTTTTAGTATAGGTACTTATACTGGTACTGGTTCAAATGCAACAGTAGGACATGGTTTAGGTGCTGTTCCTGATTTTACTTTATTTAAAAGAAGAGATGCTTCTGGAAATTGGGTAGCTACATCTCAAAAAAATATGTCTAGTAATGACCATAATTTATATTTACAACTTGATAATGCTCAATCAGATGGAAATTATTTTCAAAATACTGCTATGACTTCTTCTGTTATATCTATAGGAACTCATGCAGATATTAATGGAAGCTCTAATACCTATGTTATGTATAATTTTATTAATGTTGAAGGTTATCAAAAATTTGGAAAATATACAGGAAATGGTAATGCAAATGGACCATTTATCTATACAGGCTTTAGACCTCGTCTGTTTTTTGTAAAGTTATTAGATAGTGCAGGTGATTGGTGGATACATGATACTGCTAGAAATACACATAATACATCAACTAACTATGTTGCTTGGAATAGAACTGATACAGAAACATATGGTATTGATGTTGATTTTTTATGTAATGGTATTAAAATTCGTACTTCAAGTGGTGATTTCAATAGTAGTGGTGCTGATATTCTTTATGGAGCATGGGGTTCTGTGCCATTTAAATATAACAATATTTTTTAGGAGGTGAAATAATATGTGGGCTTATGTAACAGATAATACTATACAGGAAATAATTAGGTTTCCTAAAAGTATGGTGATTAACAATGTACGACATCCACGAGCCATATTCACAGCGTGGACTTGGACAGAGTTGAACAATATAGGTATCTATACAGTAGAACCGGGGACACAAGGAGATGACAGGTTTGAAATTACTTCACAGCCTACGTATGCATTTGATAGTTCTAATAAGAAAGTTACGACTACTTATACGAAAACTGACAAGGCACTTGCAGACAGCAACGCTGTGGATGATGATGGCAATCCTGTATTGGATGATCACGACAATCAGGTAGTAATACTTGGTCTGAAGTCCATAGCCAAGAACAAGTGTAAAACACAGGCAAACGGTTTGATAAAGAGATTTAATTGGTTAGTAGAGAGATATACATATGATAACAGTAAAACAATTCCTAGTGCAGTATCCACATACGTTACAAATGTTAGAAATAGTTGCACTACTATTTGCAATGCCATTGACAATAGTGCTGATATGGCTGCTTTCAAGGCATTACATAACGATACATATGACAGTGATGGGAATATTACAGCAGTTGCTACGGTTAACAACTGGCCTGATGACTATGATGTACAAACTTATGAAAGGTAAATGATTATGGTAGTTAAAAATAGAAAGAAAGCTGATTTAAACAAAGATGGTAAACTTAGTTCATATGAAAAAACTAGAGGAAAAGCTATAGAAAAAGCAATGGGATTAAAAAGGGGAGGCAGAAAAAAGACCAAGAAGAAAAAGGGGTCAAAACCTGCAAACCCATCGCTGTACGCAAGAGTAAAAGCAGAGGCTAAGAAAAAGTTCAAGGTCTACCCAAGTGCTTATGCAAATGCATGGTTAGTCCGTACATACAAAAAACGTGGAGGTACTTACGCATGAGCCTGAAGGAATGGTTTGGTAAAGGGCCGAAAGGAGATTGGGTAGACATAGGTGCTCCTAAGAAAAAAGGCAAATACCAACCCTGTGGACGTAAGTCAGCTAGTAAGAGTAAGAGAGGCTACCCTAAGTGTGTGCCAAGAGCAAAGGCTAAGTCGATGACTAAGGGACAGATAAAAAGTGCTGTACAGAGAAAAAGAGCAAGGGCACAAGGTGTAGGTGGTAAACCTACCAACGTGAAGACGATAGTAAGTAAGAAGAAGACAACAAGAAAAACAAGAAGAAAAACTAGGAGAAGTTAATGCAATTAGACCCTACTATGATATGGAATCTCGTGCTGACATTGGTGATAGCACCAGCTACTTGGGCATTCTCAAAGATGTTTCAAGAGGTAAAGCGACTGCAAATCCTACTAAATCAAACCAGAGAGGAGTATGCAAAGAGAAGTGATGTACAGCAAGAAGTGAAGGAGATCATTACCCATCTACAAAGGATGGAGGATAAAATGGATAGGTTTATAGAGAGGAATAGGAGTTAGATATGGCTAGATTACCAGTGTTAGACAATACAGGATTTAAAGTAAATAAAAAAATGCTTAGACGATTTCAGTCGGGAGGAACAGCAGCTGAAGATTTACCAACAACTACAGGAGGTGTAGGAACTACTAATGTACAGCAAACGGGTGAAATCACTGGTTATCCGAGTGTTGCTACTACAGAAACCACACAACAACAAGTTACGGATAGACCTGCTGTACAGCCTGTATCAGGTGTGATACCACAGATGAAAGTAGGTTTAACTGAAGGTGAAACTGTAACTCCTCAATCAACTGCTGTAAATACAAATGAATTAGTAGACTTTGGACAACAAAATTTTACACAATTACCAAGTGCTGCTACTGTAACTCCGGAAGGTGCTATTGCTAAAGATGTTACTACACCTACAGTAGAAGCTGCAAATACATACAGTGCATTTACACAACAAAACACACCACAGGCTGCTGCTGCTACAGGAACAATATCACCATCTTCATTAATAGGTGATCCTACTCAGTTTGCAAAGACAGCAATTTTACAAGGTCAAGTATCTTCCGATGCTGTAGCTACAGGTGCAACAGGGACTGTTAGTAATTTAGGAACTGTAAAAGGACAGATAGAATCCTTATATGCAGCTATGGATAATGGTGAAGCTCTTCCAGCATGGGCTGCTCCTGCTGTACGTAAGGTAAATGCAATTATGCAACAAAGAGGATTGGGTTCTTCATCTATGGCAGCTGCTGCAATTACACAGGCTATTTATGAATCTGCCATACCAATTGCTGCACAAGATGCAAAAATATATGCAACTCTAGATTTACAGAATTTAAGCAATGAACAGCAAGCTACTATGCAAAATGCAATGACTTATGCAGCGATGGACAGGGCTAACATGAGTGCTAGATTACAAGGTGCTGTAGATAATGCAAAAGCATTTTTAACTTTAGATATAAAAGAAATGGACAATACTCAAAGAGTAAATGAAATAAATCATCAGACGTACACACAGAAGCTGTTGACAGAAATAGCACAAGAAAATGCTGCAAGACAGTTCAATGCTAAGTCACAAAATGAAGTAGATAAGTTTTTTGCAGAGTTAAGTTCTCAAGTTCAAAACTCAAACAACAATAGATCGGCCTCTATATCACAGGTAAACGCTGACCAAGCAAACTCTATGCAAAGATTTATGGCACAGATGCAAGACAGCAGAGACAAGTTTGACGCTAACATGGCTGCTCAGATATTACAGTCAAATGCAAACTGGAGAAGAGAAGTAAACACTAGAGACACTGCTGTGCAAAATGAAGCAAATAGAACAAACGCACAAAATTTGTTAGGTTTGACCGCACAAGCACAAGCTAATTTGTGGCAACGGTATAGGGACGAAGCATCATGGGTGATGACAGCTAGTGAAAGTAATTTACAAAGAGCACATCAATCTGCTATGATAGCACAAGAAGCAGATGCTAATTCTGAGTTCTATGACAAACAGTTTGAAGATGCTGTAGCTACTTCTGTAGGCACTGCAGCTTACAATCTGTTGCTAGGCCCCTCCGTTAAATTTTTAAAGAATGTAGTAACAGGATAAGGAGAAAATATGAGTTTGAGACATACATTACAACAAAGTTTTAGAAATCAAGGTTTACCTTTAGGAACTACTGATACAGATGAGTTACAGAATATAATAAAACAATCTGTAAGCACTGAAGATATTCCTAGGTTTTACACAGGAGGGGCTGTAACGGGGCCAATTGAAAGTAGAAGATACAGTGATTATGCACCCAAGCCGACTCAAAAAAGAAATGTAGTAAGCACACCTAAAAACTTTCAACAGATTTCAGTTCCTAAAAACTTTTTAGAAAAGTCTCGTGATTTCTTAGGTAGTGCTTTTTCAAAAGCTAAAGAATTTGGTGGTAAACTTGTAGAGTACGTGGATGAAAAAGGACTTGTTGAAAATTACCTTCAAGATTTAGTAGATAATTATAAAAAATTTGAAGGAGTTCCCACGCCTCAACAATACAGTTCTCAATATAAAAGCATGGAAAAAAAAGCTGCACAGACAGTGGCTTCTACAGTAGAGCCATTTAGAAAAGGCCCTACTTCTGATGCTCGCAGAGGTCAACAAGGCAATTATTTTTCAGACAATTTAGCTAATGCTGTAAATAAAAACAAAGACGCTGTAGCATTTATTGCAAGTCAATTATTAGATGTTAATAAAGCAAACTTACCAGACATCAGCACACAAATTAACGTCACGAAAGCACCTGTAGTAACAGCAGCAACTAACCCAACTATTTAATGTAGGATAATTATGAAATACAAATTTGATAAAGCTAGTGAACAGCAACAGTTTGAAGGTTTACCATCTCCGGAACCCGGTTCTATAGAGGCATTAGACACTTTATCTACGCCTGTTCCGGGACAGTCATTAACGGATGAACCGGGAAGTCAAAAGTTTGAAAGACCTTGGAAGTACACAAATCCAGATGATTGTGTTGAGTTTATCATATCGAGATTGGAAGAAAATCAAGAATTAAAAGAATCTAATTTAAAACAATTAGCGTCTGGTGTGCCTATAGAATATATAGTAAACACTATAGTATTCGTTGGTTTTTCAGAAGGTTTGTGGTCTCCTGATACAGCAGAGCTTATCAAACCTCCACTTGCTATGTATTTTATATTATTGGGTCTAGACAAAGATGTACCTATGGTGTTATTCAATCCTGATAAGGGAGACGATGCTAGAAACTTATCTGAAGGGCAGATACTATCAAGTATGAATAAACTAAATCCTAGGGCTTTTAATATATTACAAAAGAGAACTAATGAACAGCAACAGGCAACTGAACAGATGCCCAGCGGAGGTTTTTTAGAAGAGGCACCTGAAGAACTTATGATTGAAGAGGATACACAACCACCACAGGAGGGGATGATATAAGATGGGATTTGCATTAGGATTTTTAAAAGGAGTTGCTGATGGTATTAATACAGAGGCAGCGTTAGAAAAACAAAAAGAATTAGATTATCAAAAACAATTGGTAGGAACTAAAATTGATATAGCAAATAGAACAAAAGACCTTTTTACTTTCAATGTAAAAGGAGATGATGGTAATACTTATAGTTTGCCTTTTCAATTTACAGAAAGTGATGCTGGTGATGCTAAAACTGAAGTTAATGACAATGCTTTTAATGTAGCAAAACAATTGACCACTCCTATAAATGAATTAGATGGATATAAAAATTTAAGTTATTTAAAAAATAACAACAACAGCATTGGTAATATATTATTAGAAACTGGTCAAGGAAAAGCACTAGACAATGCTCTTACGTCATGGACTAAATACGGTTCTCAAGTTGTAGAAAATAGAAAAAAAGTATTAAAGGATAAAATATTTACTCCTAAAGATTTAATAGATCATCAAGGTTTTTACACAGATAAAAATTTTGGAGGTTTGTTTCAAAGATATGTTGCCAGTATAATAAAAGGTAATGGTGTGAGACCTATAAACACATTGATGTTTCGTAATATAACACAAACAAATGCAAATGGAGAGACACAAACAGATATACATGCAGTAGATTTACCAGTTAATAAATTAAAAACAGTAGATGAAACTGGAAAATTTGTAACTGATAAGTTTTTAAGTTTTGATGATGTTACTAAAAAATTACAAAAAGTAGCTCCTTACCTTAAACAAAATCAAGTAAACGGAGTTTTAACAAATATTGCAAATGAGTCAGTTACTGATGACGTGTCTAGAGAAAACTATTTATCTGCATTTGTTTATTTGTCGGATATATTTGGTAATGATGATGGCACAGTAAAAGATTTTGATAAATTAAATGCTCAAGATATAGAGAAAATAAAAAAATTATATGACGCAAATCCTGAACTATCTGCAAATCCTATGGTTGCAATTGATTTATTAACACCTTTTCTTAGCAATAGTTATAGTAGAACAGCAGGAGCTAATGAAGATGAATATTTAAGTATAGGTCAATTTCATGAAACAGTTTTAGGTATTAAAGATTTTACTAAATTTAGAAGTGTCATAGAAGGCACTGACAAAGTTTTAGCTACTACTGATAGAATTATTAGCATGTTAGATACTCCAAAAGCTAAAAACATGCCTATTGGTGGTCTTGCCAGACTTATGCTTACTTTTAATGGTTTAGCAAATGCTCCTCTTCAATTGACTGGTGTTGCGGAAGGGCTTACGGAAAACAGAGATAGAGAAAAAGGTTTAGTTTCTAGAGTTGTAGGTAAAATAAAAAATGCATTTGGGATTGACGATGCAGGAGCAAAATCTCTTGAAGACGATTATACTACTTTAAACAATAACACGACTAAAGCTAACCAAAATTTAAGAGATATAATGGACGGCTACGGTGACATCTCTGATGAAGAAAAAATTGAACGATTTGAAGCTAATAAAAATGCCAATCCTGATTCTGCAGAAGCAAGAGCTTACAAAACTGCAGAGGCTGCTATGCTTAATTATTATTCCTATATATTAGCTTTTCAAATGGCTGCTGCTGTACAAGGTAATGGAGACAGTAGAACAATATCTGATAAAGACGTTAGATTATTTCAAAACGCTATTGGTAACGCTTTTTTTAGATCAAGAGGAGATTATTTAGCTGTTATTAAAGAAATAGACAAAACTATGAGAGCAAAAAGAGCAGTCGGTGAAAGATGGAGTTATGGACAGTCAAAAGGTATTAAAGGTGCAAAAGCAGCTTATTTATTACAAGGGATACAATTTGCTGGAGTTGGTAGAGGTCAAAGAGATGTAGTGACATCAATTGCAAGAAGAATAGACAGTATTGCCTCCGATGGAACAATGTCAACAGATGTTAGAAACCCTGAAAGAAATAAAGCAATTGACATAACAATGAACCAAGGCAATCCTAATAAACCAGCGTCTGATGTAAATCCTGAAATATTTAATATGAGTTTTGATTATTCAGATAAACTAGAGACAGAAGAAAATACAGTAGGAGGTTTTATAGACAGCGTAAACAAAAGATTTCAAAAGGTTGTTAGACCTGATGAAAACGGACAGTTTCCTGCAGGGACTGAGACAAGAAAAATAGGGCAGAGCAGCGGAAATCCATTTGAGGTGTCTCTTAGTGAGGTAGACCTTATAGGAAAATTTCTTAGGAATAAAGATTTTGATAACTTGTTTACAAAAATAGTTAAAGATAAAGGAGTTGAGGCATCAAAACAGTTTTATAAAAACGTAATGAATCAAATTCCTGATGATAGAACAAGAAGAATTATAGACATTTTAATTGATAAAGACATTGTTAAAAACATACAAGGTAATAGATAATTTAGGAGATATAATTTGACAAATTTAGGTGTAGACGCAGCTGTTGTAGACAGAGATAAAGCAGAAAAGATTGCTGTACGTAATCCAGAGTTTACTGGCCCTTTAACTTCCACACAGATGGATGAATTAGGTTTAGGCCCTAAGAAAAAAACAGAAACAGAAGAGCAATATCAAAAAAGATTAATTCGCAGTGACATACAGCAAAAGTCTTTACAGAAAGATGCTTTTAAAATTGAAAAACAAAAGATTAAAGATAAAGAACAGCCTGATATTAGCAACACAGGAAGAGCTTTTAAAGAGGCAAAAGAAGGTTTTATAGAGTTCTATGAAGATGTACCTCGTGCACTAGAACAGGCTCTTACAGGGAATATAAATCCAAATGTTCCTGTGCTTTCGGAAAGAAAAAGAACAGCAGTGCGATCTATTATAGACAAGGCAGAAGATGTTAGAAGACCAAAAACAGAGAGGGAGTTGCTTTTAGAGGAAATACAAACATTTCAACAAAACAGAGATAAAAAATACAATGTTAGAGACCCTAACAACTTTCGTACAGCATCTGGACAGAATGTAGGCGATGGTGTAATAACAGATTGGCATTTCTTTCCTAGATATTTTCCTAAAGGTTTAGAAGGTAGACCAATAATATTAAAAGGTCTAACTAAAGATGACGCATTAAGAATTGCAGATAACTCAGATAATCATCAAGTAAGAAGTGGGGGTTACTTTCTACCTTTTTATGAAGAGTTAGATACTTTTCACAGAAGAGTTATAAACGCTAGAGGTGATTGGAAAGATTTTATAACCATAGTAGAGGATTATAAAAAGAAAGATTACAATAGTATTTTAGACACCTTGAAAGGTATGAGGGACAAAAACCCAGACAGCACAGTCGGTGGTTTTGAAGATGAGAAGCTAAAACAAATAGCAGCCTATGCTACTTATTTACCTATGGCTGGTAGGGTTGCTTATGGTGGTCTTTCTCAAGTAGTACAATTAAGTGCTGGGTCTATATTAGATGCTTTCTCAGGAGATGCAAATATAGGAACTGCCATTTTAACAGACACTATGAATGCTGTAGATAAAGTATTGAATTTAGAAAACATAACACAACCAGTAGTAGATGAAAAAAGTGTAAATAAAATATCAGATATCACTCTTTCAAATCCTGCTATTAAATATGTTATACCTGATGAAAACAGTTTCTTTACAAGAGGTACAGATGTGATAGACGTATCAGAGGATTCTGGAACGATACCTTTAGACTCAAAAGTTGTTTCTAGAAACTTTGAAAGACAAGAAGACAGAGATTTGTTTACTAAATTTGTAAGAAACTTTGGTTTCAATTTAACTATGGTTACCGGAGTGCTGGGCCTATATAGAGGTAGTGCTCTTAAATTTAACGAGGAATTGTACAGTAAAGCAAAGAAAAATTTATTAGACACTAAAAAATATAAAAACATAGACGACATACCAGCTGAAGAATTAACAAAACAAGCTAAGATAGAATTAGGAAATTTCTTTCAAACATTAAAAACTAATAACAAATCAAGAGCTAGAAATTGGATAACTAAAGAAACTGCTCTTCAAAAGTTTTCATGGAAAGAAAATCCTGCACAGTATTGGGGTGATATTTTAAAAACAGAAGCAGCTGTTAGTAGTTTTGAAGCGATAAGTCAACAATATTACACAGATGCTTTGAGAGATGAGGGTAGAACAGGGGCTGCTTTAGCTGTAGATTTTATGGCTACTGTTATGGGCGGTGGAATAGGAGTTAAGTTACAATCACAAATTGTAGACAAGACATTAGCTTACGGCTTGGGTATACCTCTTAATTTTGGTGATGCTCTACTGGGCAGTAATCTTGTAACTGGCATACCTTGGAAATTAATAACAGATACACCTGCTCTGGCTGGTATAGCTTCAATTAGAGATTTAGCAAGTGGTAGAGGAACCATAGAAGGTTTAACACCAATGCAAAGTAAAACTTTAAAAAGACTAGGTAAAACATTAAATAAAATAGCTATTGAAGACCCTGCAGTTATTGCAAAGATGGAAGACTCTTTTAATTTTATGAAGCAACTGTACAAGGAAGCGTTGGATGTTGGCATCCCAGAACAGGATTTAAATTTTACCATGGGTATGGTTTTTAATCTAGGGCCTCTTAGAATATTAGAGGATCAAATAATACGAAATCATAAAGATTTTCAAGCGGATAAAAACTTTAAGTTTTTAGAAACAGCTGCTCAAGTAAAAAACTTTAATGATCAATTAAGTGAATCTATGCAATCTATGTTAGCTAACATCACAACAAAAATAGGTAGCTCTACAGGAAATACACCTGCATTAAATCAGTTTAAAGATGAATTACTAAAAATTACTAACGATAGAAAAGCAGAATTTCAAGAAGTAGATGACATTATGTCTAGTGTGGCAAAATTACAGTTTGCAGAATTAGTAAAAGATGACTCTTTAAATGCCTCTTCATCTGCTCTTATTTATAAATTACAAACTAAATTTCCGGGCCTTTTTGTACCACAGTCTAAAACATACAATTTAGCAGAAAATATATTAGATGCATCTACACAAGCAAAAGCTGTAAATAAATCAGCAAATTTAGCCTTAGATGCATTTAAAAAAAGATCAGAGAAAGCTAAAAATATATTATTTAAAAGTCAAAAAACTGATTCTGGAGAAGTAACCAGCCCTGAAATTACCACTGTGCAGACCAGAGCAGATCAGATTAGCATAATAAATAGTGCAAACGAAGTAGGTTTAAAAATAATAGATAACCAGTTTAACATGAACAGATTATTTGCTTCAGGAAGAATAGAACAAACTTTGAAAAAAGTTAAAAATCAATCTGATACTATGGTAGATGCAAAACAACTTCTAATTAATTTAGGAAATTTTTCTACACAAAGAGGAGTAAAAGAAAATAAAGCAGCTCTAAAAGTGGTAGGAGATATAGAATTTAGAATGGGAGAAAAAGTTAAAGAAATAAATAATAATTTTATAGATGTTATGGAAAGCACTTATGAAATAGAAAAAAAAGATATATTAGAAGAAATAGAAAAATTTGTGACATCATCAAGAATAGAAAGGGGGGTGGACAGAAAAGGAAAACCAGATCAATTTGAAATAATGGAAGCATTAAGTAGTGAAACTTTTCAAGGTATGTTTGATCAAAAAAACATTCCTGATTACAATCTTACCATGCGTTATGATGATGTTTATGAGCTTAAATCTATTATAAATTCAGCAGCTAGAAAAGAAACAACGGGTGGCAATGTGTATGAAGGCATGTTAACAATTGTAAATAAAAGTCTAGCAGACACCAGATCAAAAATAGCTATGACTGATAAAAAATTAGCTGATAACTTAGAAGATTTAGATATGATGTATAAAGCAGAATATGCAGATAGATTAAATCAATCAGAAATATTAAGAGATATTTATGGTGTAAATAGAGTAGAATTTAATTCTAAATATAATGAGAATAAATTATCTAAATCAGAACAGTCAGAAATAAGAAGTAGATTAGATTTAGGCGATACCTCAGTAGCACCTACAAATAACATAGACCCACTGCCTTATCAACCTAATAAAAATCTTGCAAAAATATTTGACAGAATATTGGATATGGATGCTACTAGAGCAGAAAAAGAACTAAAAGCTATCTTTGGTGTTTTTAGAGGTGAACAAAAATTAGTAAGCGGTAAAAGTATTAATGTTTACGATTTTCCAAAAGAAGGAATAGATGAAAATTATGCTTTTTTTGAAGCGTTTAACAATATGTTTGACACTTATGTAGCTACTAAATTTGCAAAAATAGCAGATGACTCTACAGCAGATGGAAAAGATGTTTTTGAGCAGAGGGTTGCAAAAGCAAATATAAAAGATGAAAAAGCATGGGAAAGTGTGTACAATGATTTAGAGGTAGGATTACTGCCGGGTGCACAAGGAAACTCAGAAGCCACAGCATTAGGTGAAAAATATTTAGCATTACATCGTGCAACTAATTTTGAGTTTGGTAAACTGGATCACAAACCTATTCAAGACATAGCCGATCACTCGACTAGAATTACAGGTTTAGGAAAACAAGTAACGGCAGGTTACAAAAAATTAAAGAAGGATATAGAATTAGCAGTTAATGATAAAATAGAAGCTAAACAAAAATCAATTCAAGTTTTAAATGTTTTAGAGTCTGTAAATAAAAACTTTGCAAAAATAAGTGATTCTAGAAGTTTTTACAAACAAGTGTTAGAAAATGCAGACGAAAACGGTAATGTAGAATTTATAGAAGAAGGTAAAAAAGTATGGGTAGAATCTGGTAAAAAAGCAGAAGACTTTGACAAAATTATAGCAGAACATTTTGCTCATGGTTATGTATACTCTCATGCTGATCCTAGTGACAGCTACAGGTTTATAAATAAAAAAGAAAGACTTGAAGACGTTATAACCAAAGGAGGGAATCCACATAGAAGATCAGAACTAGAAACATCTCCCGGAGGAGCTGAAGTTAATTTAAGCGAGATAGATGAAAAAGCTAAACTTAAAAATACTAAAGAAAAAGTTAAAGGTTTTCTATATGATAAAACAAACGGATTGGCAGGAAGACCTGAAAAAACTAAAATAGAAATTATTCCTAATTTAGACGTAAATGGAAGCACTGCAATGATGGATTTAGAGTCAAACCCTGCACTTTTTAAAAAGTATCTAAATAAGGAAAACTTAAATATACTTAAAGTTATAATGAAACTATCTACAGTATCAAAAGCAAACATGGGTAAAAATGCAGATTTAAGAATTAAAAGTCCCGATGCAGGTTTACCAAAATTAACTCCTGCTGGTCAGATAAGCAGAATAAACGCTATGATGCAACAAAGATTAGGCCCTAGGTATTATTTTACAGAAGCATCGTATGTATTTATGAAGAACAGAGAAGCAGAAGCTATGGTATCGTTGCTGTTATCTCCTAACGAAGTGTTGGGCCCTCTAGCAAAAATGATGGCGACAGGTAGAGTTGACAGGGCAGACGTAAACCCTGCGTTCTTAGAAAATTTAAGTGCACAATTCATTGCTAAAACTCTTGCAGGATTTGATCATATTTATCAATCTCACAAGGAACAACATGATGATATGAGTGATGAAGCGTTAATAGTTAAAGCACTACAAAGAATGTTACCACAAACATCATCTAATTTTTTATTCCCTGACAGACCAGAAGTATTAGAAGATACTAGCTTTGCAGTAAAAGGAGTTGAATATGCAGGGCAAGATTCTGAAAGGTCTAATTTAAGAACAGAATGGGATAAAAATTTATTGAAAGAATTTAGAACACAATTAGACATAGAAGAAAGAAGAGCACAAGATGAATCAATTGATACAGGTACAAAGGCTAGTAAAGCATCTTATTTAGACTTGTACGAAAGAGCATTGGCAACATTAAAACAAAATTATTATCCGTTCTCACCATAAACATAAAAGGAGGAAACATGAACGAAGAACAAAAAAGAAACCTAGGCAGATCAGACATGAGTGCTAGAGTACCTACACCCATGACAGATGCAATGGCAATGAAACCTGCTGTACAGCGACCAGTAGAACTAAAAGTAAAATCTGAAAAGATGTACGGTGGTGGATATGTAAAGAAATACGCTAAAGGTGGTGGGGTTCGTAAAGTACGATACACCTAGTGTATAGTTTTATTAATATCCCTTTGTAATTCAATGGCTGCTGCCGTGAGCATTTTAATCATGGCAACAATCATTGCTGTATTTGGGTAATCCGGATTCCAATCATCCATAGCCTCTTCAAATAATTCAGGGTCTATGTTATCTTCTTCTATGACTATCCTGCCCTCTGCATTTAACAACACAGAGAATCTGAACAGCAACGCTTCTTTAGATTTCTTCTTCATCTATCAATTCACTCCACTTCGATAGTTTCTTGTTTTTCACCTTCACTCTCTCATCGAGCTCTTCCCAACTGACAATGTCGAACTTCACCAACAGTTGTAACATAGCGTAAACATCCCCTATCTCTTCTTTAAGCAATTGATTTTCTCTATGGTTATCTTTCCTGATAGCCTTACTACATGCTTGCACTAACTCACCACATTCTTCCATGGTGATGACCATCAGTTGTAACAGTGCGTCTTTACTCATCATATGTCCACCAACTCACAGACACCAGCTGTACAGGCTAGTTCCTGTGTCCCTTTCGTGTTATCTTCTTTTTCAAAGTCTTGTAACTTACCCCAGTCTATGTTCCTAGGCATCTCACTATGTAATTTCTTATACTGCTCCTCATCAATATCTTGATACGGTGCTTGTTTATACGTGTGATCTGAGAATGGTAGGAAGGACACACCTGATAAGTAATCAAAGTTATCCCAACACCAGTTACCTACATTTACCCATTCCTGTTCTTTAACTGATATAGTTACAGACGGCTTATGTTCACACCAATGGACAGCGTAGGTTTTCCACATCTCTAACTGTTCTATTGCAGACATGCTAGTTCTAAACACAGCATCCTTCGCTGTCTTCATTGGGAAGGAGAACACCGTAGTATGTTCAGGCTTCATCACATCAGGCTCATTCGGTATGCCTTGTGACTTCATAAACTCTGTAAGTGGGTCTTTGTTATCACCTCTTACTGTTCTTATATAGTAAGGATTGTGTCTAGCGTGTATACCACTAGCACTATCTACTAGCTGACTGACTGTACCAGAAGGTTTAACACAGGTGATTGCTGTAGATTGTGGTATGCCAAGTGTGCTTGACCATTCTTTGTTTACAGCAACAGCCTTCTCTCTCAGCTTGTTCAGCCTATCTACTAATTTAGAATCATTCTTATTTAGCAAGGTGCTATCCATAATACCTGTAAGTGACACACCAAGCAGTCTCTCTTCTTCTGTATTATCCTGCCATCTCTTACGCAAGTAACCAAAGTTTGTAAGTGTTGCCTGTATAGTACCAAGTATAGTAGCATGCTCTACCTTATCTAACAATGTATCCATGCTGTCTGTAGGTCTACAAACTACCTCCGTCAGGTTACAAAACTGATTAGGTCTGAGTATGATTTCTGAACAAGGGTTCGTACCAAAATCATAATCTGCTCTACGCCTACCATTCTGTCCTGCCTTTTCCTGTGCAGACACTCTGTTGAAGATACCTCTCTCACCAGATTTACTTTCATACAGGGACAGCCACTCTTTCATAAAGATGCCAGCATCAGGTTTTTCTGTGTAGGCTACAGAGTTATTAGCAAGTGCTCTCTCCGGATTAGTATCCCACCACGCACCAGATTTAGCCATTCGTAATCTTTGGTCAGAGAGATTACTCAAAGATATGAGAGCTGATCTACGAACACCGCCAACAACCACAACCTCACCCGTTTTACAGACTATATCATGACACTCCATGGCATTTAACTTTCTGCCCTTGGCACCTCTAAACTTTTCTATAGTAAAGTCAAACAAGTTTACTAATGGTTGAGGGCCACTGGCTCTGCCACCGAATGTTTTCAATCTCTGTCCGGCAGGTCGTATTCTGTTTACGTTTATCTTAGGTATTCTATTTGTATACAGATACGATATCAAATCTCTAAATGCTCTAGCCCATCCCTCTTTGGAGTCAGCTACTGATATGACATCTTCTGTATGTTCAAACTCTCTGTCTGGTATGGTGGGTAACTTATCCACATACTGTCTCTCAACAGAGAAACCTACACCTGTACCATTCATTAGTATGTACAGCACTTCATCAAAAGAACGAGGGCTGTCTACAGGTATGTATGAACAGTTATATCCAGCTATGTTTTCTCTACGCAGTGCCTCACCAGCAGTCATCAATGCTCTCATAGAAGGCATGACAGATGTTGTGAGTATAGCATTCTCTATTCTATCCCATGTGCTATTCTCAA
>VMHT01088187.1_pt1 | contig 17246 bp, 19 predicted proteins | sample 4693611 | NCBI WGS metagenome assembly VMHT01 (sample SAMN12280063, study PRJNA550983) | marine metagenome | isolation source: seawater sampled from same location over 5 years 0.02-0.2 micron viral filtrate | place: USA: collected off the coast of southern California halfway between the port... ...
ATTCATAAGATAATAGTAATTACTCTGTTGATTAATTTCAACCAACAATTACATTAAAGACAAATGAACACACTAATTTTATCAATTATTTTAGTCCCGATAATAGAAATTTATTTATTTATTAAGATAGGAGCACAGATTGGTGCCTTTAATACTATTTTGTTAATTTTTATTACGGCAATAACAGGTATCATTTATGCTAGGTATGAAGGTCTAAATACTTTAAAATCAGGCTTTTCACAAATGGTAAGAAACGAAATACCAGCTTATGAAATAATTTCTGGAGCGGCTATCACTTTTGGTGCTTTACTGCTAATAATTCCAGGGTTCGCAACCGATGTTTTAGGTTTCTTAATTATATTTCCTATTACAAGAAAACTAATCTTTGGAAAAATTTCATCAAAATTTAAAAATAAGAATACAAAAAAAAATGATTTTATTGAAGGTGAGTTTGAGGATATAGAAGACGACAATGAAAGATAAATTTAAAATTCTAGCAAAGTTTATAAAAGATGCCTCAAGCGAGACAGCAGATATCGAAACATACTTATTTGTGAAAGAAATGATTCCAAAATATCAGCTTAATATAGACATAACCTCAAAAGCTATCAAAAATAAACTCATAGAGGTTAATACAACTTTAAAATTTGAAGATAAAGAACCAAACGAAAAAAAATCATATTTTGAGATAGTTTATACTGCAATAATTAAAGTAGATGATGAAATTAAAGATAAAAAAGATTTAGAAAAAATTATACTATGTGATGTACCTACAAAAATATATCCTGACCTTGAAAATTCTTTTTTAAGTTTAATGCATAATTCTGGGCATCCTGGTGTAAAGTTAGAAAAAAAAATTGATTTTGAAAAACTTTTTAATGAAAAGTTCAACTAAAATAATTTTTTTTTAAGTTTTTTTTTAGATAATCTTTATGATTATTTAATTCGTCCCCAGATGGTTTAACAACTTTTTTAAAATATAATATTTTATCGTCACTAATATTATTTTTTTTTATACTTTGTTCCTGGAAATTTAATGTAGGTTCTTTCTGATCAATTAAATTTATATAAACTTTAGCTAATAAATCACAATCTACTAATGCTGTATGACGAACACGTTTTGAGTTATCTATTCTATATTTTTTACACAAAGAATCTAAACTTATTGATGAGCCGGGAAACTTATTTCTTGCTAAAATTAAAGTATCAATTATTTCGTTGTCAATTTTCTTTTTTCCAATAATTTTCAATTCATTATTTAAGTGTCCAAGATCAAATTCAGCATTATGTATGATAATTTTTTTTTCCTTAATAAAATTTAAAAACTCATCAGCAATTTCATTGAATTTTTTTTGTTTTGATAAGAATTCATCAGAATATCCATGAACTTCAAAGGCTTTCTCTGAAACTTTTTTTTCAGGATTTAGATAACAATGGAATTTATTTCCTGTTGGAATTAAATTATCTAACTCTATACATCCAATTTCTACAATCCTATGACCATCCTGCACCGAAAGACCAGTAGTTTCTGTATCAAGTATTATTTCCTTCATTTTTAAAGAATCTCTTTCAAAATTTTTTTAATTGAATCTTTAACAGATTTTTTTGTAAAATTGTTTTTAATAATAAAATGAGCTTTCTTTTTTTTATAATCAAGTGGAAGTTGTACTTTTTTAAAATTATCAAAAATTTTATTATTGAAATTTTCTCTTTTTTTTAATCTCTTAAATATTTGTTCTCTTTTGGATTGAACAAATATTAAAATATCTTTTCTGCTATTAATATTGTTTTCTAATAGAAGGGGTATATCTAAAATGACAATTTTTTTTCTTTTATTTTTATTCAGAAAAATGTTCATTTTTTTTCTTACTTCAACATGTACAATTTTTACAATTTTATTTAAATTTTTGTTATTATCTAATATAGCTTTTGAAACATCGCTTTTGCTTACTGGAAATTTATGAAAATGTTTTGGTAAATTTTTTTTTAATTTAAAGAATACTTTCTTGTTTTTTCTATATAACTTACTTACTTCTAAATCTGCATTAAATACTGGAAAACCAAAGTTTTGTGCAACAAAACTTTTACCTGATCCTATGTCTCCTAATATTCCTATTTTTATCATTAATATAAAAGTTTAATCACATCATTATCAATTTTAGGACGAATACCGTGCCATATTTCAAATGATGCTTGTGCTTGGTAAATAAACATTCTTAATCCATTTTCTGTTTTGTTACCAATATCTTTTCCTTTTTTTAAGAAATTCGTCTCAGGGGGATTATAAATAATATCATAAAACAATTTCCCTTTTTTAATTTGTGAAAAATCTAATTCTATTTTGTCCTCTTCGCTCAAACCTAGGCTCGTAGCATTTATGATCATATCAAAATCTTCAATTTGGCCCCAATTTATTATTGATAAATCCCTAAATAATTTTTTTAAGTCTTCTGCTTTTTGTTTAGTTCTATTGCTTAAAGTAATTCTAGAAACCTTCATTTTTTCAAGAGCAAAAATTAATGAAGGCACAACACCACCAGCTCCTAATATTAAAATTTTTTTATCTTTAATATCGAAATTTATATCGTTAATGCTTCTCTCAAATCCCTTTATATCTGTATTATGACCAACTATCTTTTCTTTATGCAAATAAATAGTATTAACTGACTCTGTTCTTTGGGCCTCAACACTTAGTTCGTCTAAATAAGGAATTACTGTTTTTTTAAATGGCACTGTTATATTAATTCCACTTATTTCTTGTTTTTTTACTTTTAAAATTAAATCTTTTATCTGACTATTTTCTAATTTTTGTTTTTCATAAATTGCTTTTATATTATTATTCTTAATCCAATAATTATGAAGCTTAGGTGATAAAGAATGATCTATAGGATTTCCAATTACTAAAAATTTTTTCATTTGTAGTTTTCTAAATATTCTTTAATCTTTTTAATAGGTAGTCCCATTATTGTATCTTTATCTCCACTAATATCGGAAAACAAATTTCTACCCTCACCTTCAATTTGATAAACATTATAAGCATAAAGGGCTTCATCAGAAATTTTAGATAGATATTGTATTAAATCTTTATCATTCAGTTTTTTCATTGTTAATATGGCTTTGTCCGTATAGTTCCAAATCATTGATCCATTTTGTGAAAAACAAACAGAACTAACTAAATTATGTTTTTTACCATTTAATTTTTTTAAAATTACCATTGCCTCATCTCTGTTACTTGGTTTTGATATAAGTTCTCCATTCAAATCAATTACACTATCAGCTCCCAACACTAAAGTGTTGTTTTTTTTTAGGCTTACTTTGTTTGCTTTTAGTTCAGCTAAATTTTTTGAAATAATTTCTGGTGAAGCATTTTCTAACAACAAACTTTTTTTTGCTGTATCTTCATCAATATTTGATGGTTCAACCTCACTTTCAATGTTGTTTTTATCAAGTATTTGTTTTCTTACTTTACTTTTTGAGGCGAGAATAATCTTAACCATTTTGTTTATAAATTTCGTAAATTTTTATTATTGATGCGGCTGTCTCTTCTACAGATTTTCTCGTTACATCAATCGAGGGCCATTTATATTTTCTAAAAGTATTTTTTGCTTCTTCAACTTCCTTCTTAATTTTCTCAAGATTGGTGTATGATTTATTCTCAGTTTCTTTTAGAGAGCTCATTCTATTTTTTCTAATATCAACAAGTCTTTCTGGTTCTGTATTTAAACCAACCACGCAAGCTATCTTGGGGTTCTCTTTTAGTTTTTTGGGAATAGAATTTTCATTCACTAATGGGATATTTGATGTTTTAAAACCCTTGTTGGCTAAATAAATTGATGTTGGTGTTTTACTGGTTCTGCTCACACCTAACAAAATTATATCAGATTTATCTATTTCTTTTAAAAGATTTCCGTCATCGTGGCTCATCGTAAATTGAATTGCAGCAATTCTTCCATAATATTCATCGTTTAAAGCATATTGACCACTCGGTTCATGAGATGCTTTTTGATTTAATAATTTAGAAAAGCTTAAAATAAGATCGCCTAAAACTCCAAAACAAGGAATTTTTTTTTCACTACTAATATTTGCTAAATATTTGGCTAAGTTACTGTCAACTATCGAATATAGAATAATAGATTTTGTGTTTTTTTCTGCTTCTGATAAAATTTTAAAAATCTGATTTTCTGTTCTAGTAAACGAATAAGTGTTTATTTTATAATTAATATTTTTAAATTGAGCTTTAATTGCAGTAAAAATTCTATCTAAAGTTTCGCCTGTTGAGTCTGAAATTAAATATATTTGGTATGTATCACTCATGTATAAACGTTAATAACTTTTTATTATTTAAATTATATTTAGCTATTTTAACATTTTTAAATTTACCCTGTAAAACAATGCTTTTATTAACATTATTAAACAATTGTATGAAATTTCTCAAAAAATATGATTTTTATGAATAAGCTTCAATTTTTCATATATATTTAATAAATTTTAAGCTCTAAATGTTGATAAATAGTTTATAAAATGTTTACAAAATTTAATCATCATTATTCACAGGATATACTAATAAAACTATTAATTATATTTAATTATTAATATGACACCAATCAAAGATGTAATTATTAATAAAAAAACAGACATTAATCCTATATGGATTATGAGACAAGCAGGTAGGTATTTACCGGAATTTCGAGAGATTAGACAAAAGAATACTGATTTTATTAAATTATGTCTTAATGAGAAATTGTCTTCTGAAATTACACTTCAACCACTTAAAAGATTTGATTTAGATGCTGCAATTATTTTTTCAGATATTCTTATGGTTCCATATGGGCTAAATCAAAAGGTTGAATTTAAAAAAAACTTTGGGCCTTTTCTCGGAGATCTAAATTTAAATCAAATATCTAAATTAGATGAAATAGATTTTGTTGAAAAATTATACCCAGTTTATAAAGCAATAAAATTAGTTGGCGAAAATCAAATAATAAAGAATAAAAGTATTATAGGTTTTGTTGGTGCCCCATGGACATTGTTAGTTTATATGATAAATAAACAGTCACCAAAAGTTAAATTAAAAGAAGATTTTTTTAAAGATAATTTTTTAATTAATAGAATTTTACAAATTTTAGAAAAATTTTTAAAAGTGCACATTAAAAACCAAATAGAAAACGGTGCCGAGGTAATTCAAATTTTTGACAGTTGGGCCGGTTTATTAGATGAGAAGGATCTTCCAAATTATGTTTACATTCCAACTCTAAACTTAGTAGAATACGTAAAATCTTTAAATATTCCTGTAATTTGTTTTCCAAGAGGTATAAAAAACTATAAAAATTACTGTGAAGTTGTTAAACCAGACACAATATGTATTGATTATGAGGTAGATCCAATAAAGATTAAAAAAGAAATTAATATCCCTGTACAAGGCGGTATGGATCCAAAAGTTCTATTAACAAATAAAGAAAACTTAAAAAAAGAAGTAAAAAAATATTTAGATATATTTAAAGATCATCCTTATATTTTTAATTTGGGTCATGGAGTTCTACCTGAAACCAACCCTAATATGATGGATTATTTGGTAAAAACCGTAAAAGATTATTAATGAAAAAAGCAGTAATTTTATTTAATTTAGGTGGGCCAGATAAATTAGAAAATGTTGAACCGTTTTTGTTTAACTTATTTAATGATCCAGCAATTTTAAATTTACCTGGTTTTTTTAGATTTCCATTAGCCAAATTGATAGCAAACAGGAGGGCTCCCGTTGCCAAAAAAATTTATCAAGAATTGGGCGGTTCTTCGCCTATTTTAAAACTTACGGAAGAACAATCTCATGCTCTAGAGATTAAACTAAATAAAGATGATGAACTATCTGATTACAAATGTTTTGTGGTTATGAGATGTTGGCACCCAAGAGCAGAAAATGTTGTTAAAGAAGTTATTAATTATAACCCAGATGAAATAGTTTTAATGCCTTTATATCCACAGTATTCAGCGGCAACATCTGGTTCGTCAATTAAGGAATGGAATCATGTTTGTTTAAAAAATAATTTTAAAGTGAAAACGAGTACAATTTGTTGTTATCCAACAGATAAAAACTTTGTAGAAGCACACAAAACTGAGATAATAAAAAAAATTAAAAATTTGGATAATTTTAAATTGATATTTTCTGCACATGGCTTGCCTGAAAAAAATATTAAAAATGGTGATCCATATCAATGGCAAGTGGAACAATCAGTTGATAAAATCGTTAAATCTTTAGATATTAAAAATTTAGACTGGATACTAAGCTACCAAAGTCGTGTTGGACCTTTAAAATGGATTGGCCCTTCCACAGAAGATATAATTGTAGAAAATTCGAAATTAGGAAAACATATTGTTTTAGTCCCTATTGCATTTGTTTCAGAACATTCTGAAACATTGGTTGAGTTAGACATAGAATATAAAGAATTGGCAGATAAAAATGGTTGTAAAAATTATTCAAGAGTTCCGGCACTAGGGACTAATGAAAATTATATAAAAGCAATGTCAAATTTAATAATTAATAAACAAGATTATAATTTAAATGGAGAGCTTTTTCCTCCAAAAATACAGTGCCCCAACCAATTTAAGAAATGTCCTTGTTTAAGTTATGAATAGTTATTTATTATTTAAAAGTTTACACTTGATTGCCGTTATCTCTTGGATGGCAGGTCTTTTATATCTTCCTAGAATATTTGTCTATCACTCTGAAAACAATAATGAAATAATTTCAAGTGTATTTAAAACAATGGAAAAAAAATTATTCTATTACATCATGACACCAGCTATGGTGCTTAGTTGGTTGTTTGGTTTGGTGCTAATTCATGAAATAGGCTTTGAGCAATTGGCTAATTTATGGCTTCAATTAAAATTAATTTTAGTGATTTTCTTAACAGCTTACCATTTTTATCTTGGATTATTACTTAATCAATTCAAACTAGATCAAAACAAAAAGACTTCAAAATTTTATCGTTATATTAACGAAATACCGACATTAATGTTAATTTTAATTGTTTTTATTGTAATTTTTAAGCCAATCTAAGGTTGAATTATTTAAAATAGTATATATATTCATTTTATTATTAAGTCCTTAATAATTTTTAATCATGAACATACAAGAACTAAAACTTAAATCATCTGAACAGCTAATTACCCAAGCAGAGGAGCTTGGCATTGAAAATGCTAGCACTTTAAGAAAGCAAGAAATTCTATTTGCTATTTTAAAAAAGGTAGCTGAAAAAGAGGAAATTACGGGTGCAGGTGTTTTACAACTCCTACAAGATGGATTTGGTTTTCTTAGAGCTATGGAGTCAAATTATTTACCTGGACCAGATGATATTTATGTAAGCCCGAGTCAAATTAGAAAATTTGGTTTGAGAACAGGAGATACTGTAGAGGGACCAGTTAGAGCACCTAAAGAAGGCGAAAGATATTTCGCTCTTCTTCAAGTAAGCAAAATTAATTTTGAGGAACCAGAAAAATCTAGACACAAAATAGCATTTGATAACCTCACACCTCTTTATCCTGATAAGCAATTAGTAATGGAAGTTGAAATTGTTAAAACTGAAAAAAAACCAGATTTAACTCCAAGATTAATAGACTTAGTCAGTCCCATTGGTAAAGGACAAAGGTCTATTATAATTTCACCACCTAAAGCGGGTAAAACAATGATTTTACAAAGCATTGCAAACTCCATAGCTAAAAATTATCCAGAATGTTATTTGATTGTGTTATTGATTGATGAACGTCCTGAAGAAGTGACAGATATGCAGAGAACAGTCAAAGGGGAAGTAATAAGCTCTACTTTTGATGAACCAGCTCAACGTCACGTTGCTGTAGCAGAGATGGTTATCGAGAAGGCAAAAAGACTTACTGAACATAAAAAAGATGTCGTTATATTATTAGATTCAATTACAAGATTGGGACGAGCTTATAATGCTGTAATACCAAGTTCTGGTAAAGTTTTAACTGGGGGTGTTGATGCAAATGCCCTTCAAAGACCCAAAAGATTTTTTGGTGCAGCTAGAAATATAGAAGAAGGTGGATCTTTAACTATTATCTCAACAGCCTTAATTGACACCGGCAGTAGAATGGATGAAGTTATTTTTGAGGAATTTAAAGGAACAGGAAATAGTGAAACTGTTCTTGATAGAAAAATTGCTGATAAAAGGATTTACCCTGCTATTGATATTACAAAATCAGGAACAAGAAGAGAAGAGTTGTTGTTTGATAAAAATGATCTCCAAAAAATGAATGTTTTAAGAAGAATTATAGCTCCAATGGGAACAATGGATGCAATTGAATTTATAAATTCAAAATTAAAAGATACAAAAAATAATTCTGAGTTTTTCAATTCGATGAATAAACCAGCTTAATTATTAATTAAATTTTCTAAATCTTTTAAATTATCAGAGTAATTTTGCCATTTTTTGATTGAAGACTTATAAATTGGCGATCTAACTTGAGCTAAGCTTGCAGTTGCAACTAACTTTTCATTTTTATGGGGACTAAGACAATCAACATCCCACTCTAACTCGCAATAACTCAATAACTTTTTAGTTTCTTCTTCTTGATTATTAATAAGTTTTTCATACGATAAATCGTAAATTTTGGTTCCGAACATTTCTTTCCAAAAATTCATTAAATCTGAGTATAAATTATAATAATTACCAAGTTTGTTAAGATTATAACAAAATGAAATTGACTTAGATGTAAAAGTATTTTTAAAATTTGAAAAACATACGTCCATTGGCTCTCTCTGGCAGTGAATTATTTTACAATTTGGAAAAAGTATCTTGATAATGCCAATCCATCTAAAATTAAGGGGCGCTTTATCAGTAAAAATTTTTTCTTTGAAATTAAAAAGATTAACTTGATTTAAATATTCTTCCTGAATTTTTTTAAGCGGTTCAAATTCTATATTTGAAATTGTATCTTTTATAAATTTATTTTCATTTAAAATATTTTTTCTAATTGCAGCTTCAAGAAAAGAGAGTTCCCCAGCGCCATAAACATGTTTGTGGGAAGATATTATCTGTTCGGTAAGCGTTGTCCCAGATCTTGGCATTCCGATAATAAAAATAGTTTTCTTTTCTGAATAAAATTCATTTTTATTGTTAAAATTCTCAAATAATTTCTTTATATTTGAAAATAATTTCTCATCATTTTTAATATTATAATTAAATTTTTTGTCTGCAATATTGTTTGCTAATTTAAGAAATTTAAAGGATTTCTCAAATTTTTTTAAATCTTCATAAGCTTTACCGATAGCAAAATATAAGCTTTGAAGATGAGGTTCTGATTTGGTTTTAGAAATTTTGTTTTCCATTAAAATTAGATGAGGATCTTTTTCATCTTTATATTTATGAATTAAACTTATTGCTTTATCAGAGAAAGTATTGAGTGGATTTAGTTTGTTTACGATTTGGAAACATTTGATTGCTTCTTCAAAGTTGCCAATTTGTTGGTAGTAAAAACCTAGTGAGGTATTTATGATTTCTTCTTGCTGTTTGGATCTGCAAAATTTAAGCGCTTTGTCTAAATTTTTTTTTGTTTCTTCAGTCTTATTTTCATTTAAGTCTAGTTGAGATAGATTGAGTAAAGCATCAACGAAATTATTATTAATAGAAAGTGCTTTGTCATAGTACGATCTTGCTTCTTTTAGATTATTCATATTACTATTTATGAGACCCAAGTTATTTAAGACGTGAATATTGTTAGGTTGAAGGTTAAGCGCTTGATTAAGAATATTCAAAGATTCCTCATGTTTTTCTAGAGATGATAAAGATAATGCTGTTGCATTATAAAAAAGGATTTGATTAGGAAATTTTTTGATTAAAATTTTACCTTTTCTGACAACCTCATCAAAAAGATTAGCATTATATAAATTTAAAAGTTTTGCAGTTTCGTCTTGTAAATATTTTAAATTATTCATGAATTAAGTATTCTAATATATTAATCTATAAGATTTTAATCTGTTTTTTTATTAGTTAAAAAAGATTAAGATTAGCCATAAATTAAAAACTATTATAGTATTTAAAATCTGAAATTTAGGTGATTTAATGACAATTTTTGCTCTATCAACTGGTCCTGGAACATCTGGTGTTGCAATAATTCGAATTTCCGGTGATGAGGCATCTTTAGTTATAAAATCGTTGACATCTAGGGAAATACCTACTCCGCGCCTAGCAACACTAAGAAAAATAAACTATATCAACAGTTTTGAGCTGATAGATGAGGGGTTAATTATATGGTTTCCTGGGCCAAATAGCTACACAGGTGAAGATATGGCTGAAATTCATGTCCATGGAGGTAAAGCTGTGGTTTTAGCTATTCAAAATGAGATTGCAAAAGTCAAAAATTGTCGATTGGCCGAACCTGGAGAATTTACTAAGCTTGCTTTCCAGAATGGTAAGATCAATTTGTTAAAAGCAGAGAGCATAGCTGATTTGATCTCAGCAGAAACCGAAGTTCAAAGATTACAAGCTGTAAAAATAATGAAAGGGAACTCTTCAGAGAAATTTAACGAACTTCGAGAAAAATTATTGAAACTTTTATCATTTTTTGAAGCTAAAATAGATTTTCCTGAAGAAGATCTTCCAGATGAAAATATGAAAAAAATTAAAAAAGATTCTTCAGAAGTTTTAAATGAGATTAATAAAATTTTAAATGATCAAAAAATTGGAGAAATAATACGTGAGGGTTTTAAAATTGCAATTGTAGGACCTACTAATGCTGGTAAATCAAGTCTACTAAATAACTTATCAAAAAGAGAAGTTGCCATTGTTTCTGAGATGGCTGGCACCACAAGAGATGTTATTGAAACACATTTAAATTTAGATGGTTATCCTGTTATTATTTCGGATACAGCTGGAATAAGAGATTCAAAAGATGATATTGAAAAAAAAGGAATTAAATTATCTCTTAATAAAGCTGAAAATGCTGATCTAAAGCTTGTTGTAGTGGATGCTAAAAGTATTGATTTAAGCGGTTTTTTGAATGATTTGCTTAAAAATGATGCGATATTAGTTATAAATAAATCAGATCTTTTAAAAGAAAATTTAGACCCAGAAATCACTAAACTTAACCATGTTGTAATCTCATTAAAAGATAATTTTAATATCGATAAATTAATTAAAAAAATTAAAAATAATTTAAAAAATAAATTTATTTCTGTAGAAGATATTTTAATTACTAGAGAGAGACATAGGCAACATTTAGTACAATGTGCAGATCATCTTAAAAATTTTTTAGAAAAAAATGATAAAAAAGATTTTGATAAGGCAGCAGAAGATCTAAGGATGGCGACTAGACAATTAGGGATGATAGTCGGAAAAGTTGACGTAGAGGAGATATTAGGTAGTATTTTCAACGATTTTTGTATTGGAAAATAATATCAATTTTCCTGACTTTTTAGTCGATTTTTATCAATTTTCGTTGATAAACGTGACTTATTTAAAAAAAAACTGAAATCTTGTAAATTTTTTTATCGAATATAAATTTAGATCATGAAAAAAGATTTATACTTTGATGCAGTTGTAATCGGTGGTGGTCATGCAGGTTGTGAAGCAGCAGCAGCATCCGCACGACTTGGAATTAATACTGCATTATTCACACATAATAAAAATACCATAGGAGAAATGTCATGCAATCCAGCTATTGGAGGATTAGGAAAAGGTCACCTAGTGAGAGAAATCGATGCTTTAGATGGAGTTATGGGTGAAGTAGCTGACAAGTCTGGAATACAGTTCAGATTGTTAAATAGAAGTAGAGGCCCTGCAGTAAGAGGACCAAGAACTCAATCTGATCGATCATTATATCGTAAATATATGCAAGAAAAACTTGTAAACTACTGTAATTTAAGCATTTTTTCTGATCCAGTAATTAAGTTTATTTTTAACAATAATGAAATAAGTGGTTTTTTAACACTAAAAGGTAATAAAGTTAGTTGTAACAAGTTAATACTTACAACTGGCACTTTTTTAAACGGTTTGATACATATTGGTGATGAAAGGACCCCAGCTGGTAGGTTTAATGAAAAGCCAAGCACCGGATTAAGTGAACAGTTAGAGAAGTATAATTTTAAAATAGGTAGATTAAAAACAGGGACACCTCCAAGGTTAGATTCTAGATCTATCAATTTTGAAAAATTGGAAAAACAGTTTGCAGATGATGATCCTTATTTTTTTTCCTTTTTAACAAAAAAAATTCAAAACAAACAAGTGTCGTGTTCAATGACTTACACCAATGAAAAGGTTCACAAGATTATTGAAAAGAATTTATCTAAAAGTGCAATGTACTCTGGTAGCATACAGGGTGTTGGCCCAAGATATTGTCCTTCAATAGAGGATAAGATAGTAAAATTTGCCGATAAGACTAGACATCAGATATTTTTAGAGCCAGAAGGTCTTAATGACCATACGATTTATCCAAATGGAATATCTACTTCTCTACCTGAGGTTGTTCAACAAGAAATACTTAACAATATCAATGGTTTAGAGAACGTTAATATTATTAGGCCTGGATATGCTATTGAATACGACTATATTGATCCTCGAGAGCTTTTTTTAACCTTGGAGACGAAAAAAATTAAGAATCTTTATCTTGCAGGTCAAATAAATGGAACTACAGGATACGAAGAGGCTGCAGCTCAAGGTCTTATTGCAGGGATTAACGCTGCACTTTCACTAAAAAAAATGGAACCTTTTATTCTTGATAGATCAGATGCTTATATTGGAGTAATGATAGATGATCTAGTAACTAAAGGGGTTGCTGAGCCTTATAGGATGTTTACATCTAGGGCTGAATATAGACTTAGTCTTAGATCTGATAACGCTGACCTGAGGCTTACTAACAAAGGTATTAATATTGGATTAATATCTGAACAGAGAAAAGCCATTTTTGAGGAAAAATTTAAGAAATTGGGTAAAATATCTTTTCAAATGTCTAATTTAAACATCTCTCCTTCTAAGGCTGATAAATTTGGTGTTAAAATAGCTAAAGATGGAGTTTTCAGATCTGCTGAAGAAATTTTAACCCAAAAAAATATAAATATGAATAAAATTAGAGAAATTTGGCCGGAAATCGAGAATTATGGTGTTGAGATTGATGAACAGATTGAAATTAATTCTCATTATAGAGGATATTTGAAAAAGCAAAAAGCTGATATCTTGGCTTTTAAAAGAGATGAAAATTTGATAATTCCAGATAATATTGACTATGATCAATTTTCAGGTCTATCTAATGAGGTTAAAGCTAAATTTAAGGAAATAAGACCTAAAACGATGGGTCAAGCACTGAGAATTGATGGAATTACGCCTGCCGCTGTATATATTTTGTTGTCACACGTTAAAAGAAAGTCTATTAAGCATATAGCTTAATGGAAAATGTAATTTTAAATTCTTATTCTAAAATTTCGAGTTTTAATGTTTCACGTGAAACTTGTACTGATTTTGAAACTTTAATTTCCATGATTAATGAAAAAAATAAAGAAATTAACATTATAAGCAAAAAAGAGGACGAAAAAGATACAATAAGAAAGCGTCATATACTAGATTCAGCACAAATTATTGATTTTGTTGATTTAAATAGCAATACAACCTCTGATTTAGGTACTGGAGGAGGTATGCCTGGGCTTATTGTTGCGATTATAATGAAAAAATTAAAAAATAATATGAAAATAAATCTTTACGAAAAAAGCTACCATAAATGTGTTTTTTTAAAAGAGGTTTCAAAAAAGTTAAAATTGAACACAGAGATAATACATAAAGATCTATTTAGGGTTAAAAATATTGAAACAGGAACAATAATGTCCAGAGCTTTTAAACCAATGCCAATAATTCTTAATTTAGTAAATGAAAATTTTAAAAAATACAAAAACATAATTTTTTTTATGGGTAAGAGTGGAAAAAAAATTCTGAATGATGTGCTTAAAGAATGGGATTTGGATTATGAAGAGAAAAAAAGTTTAACCAATGATGACTCATTTATACTCAATATTAAAAAAATAAATAAAAAAATTTCATGAAAATTATTTCAATAATAAATCAAAAGGGTGGGGTTGGCAAAACAACAACGGTAATAAATTTGGCATCAGCTTTATCACAACAAGGTAAAAAAATTCTAGTTATAGATTTAGATCCACAAGGTAATGCTACCACAGGACTAGGATTATCCAATGTAGAACAATCAGATCAAACTATATACGGAATTTTAAACGGAACAATGTCGATTTCAAACGTGATTAAGAAAACAAAGTTCGAAAATTTAGATTTAATAACTTCTAACGTTGATTTGTCTGGGTTAGAAGTTGAAACAGCTGGTGATAACGACAGAGCCTTTATACTAAAGGCTAAATTAACCGCTTATTTGAATGATTCTGGAGCATCTTATGATTATATCCTAATTGATTGTCCACCATCGCTAAGTTTATTGACTGTCATGGCTTTAGTATCATCTAATTCTTTACTGGTACCTCTACAAACTGAATTTTTTGCTTTAGAGGGTCTAACCCAATTGATGAAAACTATCGAGAGAGTAAAAGTGAGTCTAAATCCTGAATTAGAGATACAAGGCATACTTTTAACAATGTATGACAGAAGAAATAAGTTATCGTCACAAGTAGAACAAGAAGCTAGAGATTATTTTAAAGAAAAGGTATACCAAACTGTAATTCCACGTAATGTAAGATTGTCCGAAGCTCCTTCACATGGTGTACCAGTTTTAGTATATGATAAAAGTTGCCCGGGTAGTAGATCTTATTATAATTTTACGGATGAATTTATAAACCAAGAAAACAAAGTAGGAAGCGCCGCATAATGAATTCAAAAATTAAAAAAGGATTAGGAAGAGGCCTTTCTTCGCTAATTGGGGAAACAAGAATAGAAAATAAAACGAATAAATTATCTTTGAGTGATATTATTCCAAACAAATACCAACCAAGAAAAAATTTTGAAGAAGAAAATCTTGAGGATTTAACTAATTCAATCAAAGAAAGAGGAGTAATTCAACCAATTATAGTTAGGCATTCAAATGCAGAGACTGCTAAATATGAAATTATAGCTGGAGAGAGAAGGTGGCTTGCAGCAAGAAAAGCTGGTCTTCATGATATTCCAGTAGTTGTTACTGAGGCAGATGATTTAAAATCTCTTGAGTTTGCAATTGTTGAAAATGTTCAAAGACATGATTTAAATCCATTGGAGGAAGCACAAGGTTATAAAAGGTTAATTGACGAATTTTCATATGACCAAGAAAAAGTTTCAAAATTTATTGGTAAAAGTAGAAGCTATATTACTAATACATTGAGATTACTTAATTTACCAAGTGATGTTATCAAACTTATAGAAGATAGAAAAATTACTGCTGGTCACGCTAAAATCTTAGTTGGCCTAGAAAATGCAACCTTTTTAGCTAATAAAATTATTGAAAAAAAATTATCTGTAAGACAATCAGAGAGTTTTGTGAAAATTTTTAAAAAAAATCCTAAAACAATAAAATTATCAAAAGATCCAAATATTAAAAATTTAGAGCAGTCTGTTTCTGATAAAATAGGTTTAAATGTAGTCATAAAAAATAATAAAAAAAATAAGGGTACAATTACTTTTTCGTATCACGATGTTAATCAGTTAAATAAAATAATTGATATTATTAAAGCTAACTACTAACAATTTCAGATTGGGTATAAATAAAATCTCTTAGAATATTAAGTGAATTGGTAATATTTTTTTTTATATTTAATTCTGTATCCGAAATTTCTGATATTAAATTTTGAATATTTTCATATGACCATAATTTTATTTGTTGTTTAACTAACTCTTTATCTTTCCAAAAAATTGGAGGTCTATAATTTATAATTATATTTTCTAAATCAATACCTTTTTCTAATTCTTTTTTGATTAAATAAAGTCTTTTAGTTTTAGATAAAAATGTTCTTATAATCATTATTGTTTCATCATTAGAGAAATTGTTTTCATTCATTATCTTATTTATTTTACCCTTATTTTTTGCCAGGCAATTATCTACTAATTCTGTCACATTATAGTTTTCACTTAGATTAGTTAATTTTCGAATAACATCTAGTGAGATTTTTTTTTTATCTAATAAATAATTATCAATTTTGAATATTTCGTTATTTAAATGGTGTCTACTCCCATTTGATCTTTCAACAATTAAATTTATGATTTCTCTTGATACAGATACTTGTTTTTTTTGAAAAAAATCAGAGGCTAATCTAGCTAACGTTTGGTAATTGTCTTGATAAAAAGGAGTGCATATAAGGCTTTTCTCTTTCTCAAAAAAACTTCTTAGCTTTGATTTTTTACTTAATTCATCCGCATTGAGAATTATTGTTATGTCCTTAATTTTCTTTTCGAAAATTTCATCTATAATATTTTTAAATTTATCGGTTACCTTACTTATAACAATTAATTTATCTGTTTCAAAAAATGATTTTGAAGTTAAAGAATTAAAAAATATTTCACTATTAGATAAAATTTCATTTTCAAAATAAGTCATCTTTTCAATTTTTATTTTTTGAACTATTTTTTGAATAATCTCTTCTTTATGACCACTATTCTCTCCATAAAATAAAAAAAAATTATATTTTTCCAGGTTACTTCTATCTAATTCAAAGCTTTTAATAATCATTTAATAAGTTCTTAAATTCAATATTAATTTTTCAAAAATTTTATCTATTAATTCATCCTCTAAAGATCGCTTGTATTGCTCTAACTCAAATTTATTTGCTTGATTTTTAAATGTAAATTTTTCAGTAAATTTATATTTCTTTTCAACGATATCGTTTGATAAAATATCTACATTTGAATTAATAACAAGGTTAAACATTAAAGCATCACCTTTGTTGTCTTTTGAAATAATTTTTACTTTTTTAGAAGAATTGATATTTAAACTAATCTTAATCTTATTAATATTTTCAGAGGAATAAGGTTTTAATTTTTTTTTTATTTTATATGAAATCTTATCATTATCTGTAATTATTATTTGACTTATAAAAAAGTTAATATCTTTAGTTGAAAATACAGGTTTGTACCCAGAACAGTTAGTTAAAAATAAAACTAATATTAAAAGACAAAATTTTCTCATTTTAGAATAAAATTAATAATTTTATTTTTAACATAGATATTTTTCATAATCTCAGAATTTAAAAAATATTTTTTAAGATCGGTTGTATTTTTGACTAAATCTATTACGTCTTTTTCATTAATATCCTTTTGACA
>VMHT01163052.1_pt1 | contig 17242 bp, 17 predicted proteins | sample 4693611 | NCBI WGS metagenome assembly VMHT01 (sample SAMN12280063, study PRJNA550983) | marine metagenome | isolation source: seawater sampled from same location over 5 years 0.02-0.2 micron viral filtrate | place: USA: collected off the coast of southern California halfway between the port... ...
ATGGTTTCTACGGGTATTAAGTATGCCTTTTTGGGCTGGGTATCACCCTTCCCGGTGAAGATCCGCAGTGGTGGATTCTTCTCCACAATTAAGTCTTTTAACTTCCTTGGAGTAATAAATATAAACTCCGTTTTTGTGTCAAAGATCCACCAATCTGCGGTTGTTCCCATGAGTCCGGATGGTTTCCCATACATCTCAATTTCCACCACCAGGTTGCCACTATAATGCGCCTTCCAATCTTGCTTGACCTCGTATCCCTCCTTGGTGTTTGCCAGGAAGAAATCAAAGCCTGTGAACTTACCCGGTATGGGTATGGGCTTGTGTCCTTGACCGCGGAAAAAGTCTACAAGCATGAGTTCACGTATTTTTCCAATGTCTAGGCTAGTTTTAAACTCACTCATGAACGCTCACCTCTACCCACGTCTCTTCTTCCTTGTAGGTTTTGACTTTTTCCTGACTGACTTCGAGGGTGATCGCTTTAGGGTCATCTTCTGGAATAATGTCCGCAGCCCGGAGCGAATCGACAAGGTACTTGACTCCCCCAACAAGGTTGTCCGGGTCGCAGATCCTGACTCGCTTTGAGATAATGCGGACTCGATGGCGATCATCGCTTCCTTTTGCATTTCTCGCTTCTCCTTGACTCTTGCCCACCGATTCATTCCAAGCAAAGTGTTCAGTGAAGGGGTTCGTTTCTGCACCCTCAAGGTTATCTTCTCTCCCCTTTCCATCACTCTTTCCCACGGATTTTTTTCCCCACCAATTTAATGATTGCACCCATCTCCCGGTCGCATTCAAGCAAGTCTTCAATTTTTGTGCAGGTATGTGACACACTACTATGCGTCCGATTAAAGTGCTTTGCCACTTCTTCCACACCCAATCCAGCTTCACGAGAATAGTACACTGCACAGTGGCGTGCTAATGCCACTGATTGTGTCTTCCGCTTGCCTTCTATGTCTTTCACGCTCACATCCAGCACATCTGCGCAGATTCGCTTTATACGCTCAATGACAGGATGTCCCTCAAACGTGACCTGCTCCTCTTCGCTCGCCTTGGCATTGCCCTGCAAGCCATAAAGCAATTGCTTCATTGCCGAATGTAGCACCACAACCGCGCCTTCAAAGTTTTGCCTGGCAATGTGTTGCTCTGCAAAATCAAGTGCCATGCCCATATGTTCCAATTTTAATTTTAGTCGATTAGCCATTCTTCACTGCTCCTTCCTTCGGTTTTTAACCATTTATTAATTTCTCGTTTGTCCCATGCAAATCCACGTCCACCTCGACATGTCATGCCATCGACTATGTAACAGGTGAATCCTTCATCCGCATGAAACTGATCAAGCGTGGTCTGTGACTTGTAGCCCATAAGCTTCAGTGCTTTCTTGCTGGTAATTAAGTACTTCTTTGCACCTTGATTCCTACCCATCACGCCACCTCCTTCTTTGTGTTCTCCCATCGCAAGGCGGTGGAAAATTCAACCATGTCAATCAGACGTTTCTTGCCCAGCTTCTGCCCTACCACATTGTGTTTCTTGATGATGCGGTGTGCATAGCTGCGACTCACTCCAAACTTCTCTGCGAGTTGCGAGATCGACAAGCGGTTCTTTGCATAGTACGTACCAAGGTCTAGCGTTTTAATATCATCGCTGTATCCAGGCCATACATCAGTCCGCAAACACTCACCATAGATTTTACACGCTTCTAATACCCGTGGTACTTCACGCTCAATATCTGCGTTGTCTAGAGTATAGCACGCAGTTGCATAGGGTGCAGACTTTTCCACTACCAAGAACACGAATTGCTTGGGGCGCTCTCCCATAGCTCGCAACCCGGTCATGTAAAATGCTGCCTGGAACAGGTATCCATATTTACGCACTGAATAGGTGAACTCTTCCGGGCTTGCATCAATTGTAGTCTTGAGATCAAGCACCATTCCTGTCTCGCTATTATATAAGTCAGGACGAACCTTGCAGGGTGTGCCTTCGATATTAAAGAACCCGGTATGCTCAATCAGACTTGCATGATGGTACAACATCTCAAGTAACAATGGATGTTGACGTGCAGATGCAGCTACTTCCATGCACATATTGTAGTCTGCCTCTGGCAACCAACGCTTTTGTGGTTCTGCTGCTTCCATCTCAGCAAATGCTTCTTTATACGCTTTTGTGCGTGGTGAGTTACCATCTATCTCTGCTGGCTTGCACCCAAACTCAATGTCCACACGATCTGGTTCTAATGCAGCAGAGTGTGTCATGCTACCATTCAATAATGCAGGTGTGCTTGGACTTGGTTGACCCATTGCGTGCTTCACCTTGAGTGGGCAAGAGCCGCGCAGTTGTCTTGCGCGACTCGAACCCAAAGAAGGATCAGCATGATAGGCTTCGTTAGTTATGCCTTTACGTAACATATCAAAACGGCGCTCCATCCTCATCCACCTCTTCAGCAGGTGGTGTGAACTCTGCAAAAGGATCTTCCCCATCGAACAATGCCGGAAGGTTAATGCGTTTTAACTCTGCCTTCGCAATCGCACGCAAATCATCATCCATCTTCTTGATTGGCTTTGGATTCATGGCATAAGTTGTGTCCAGACCTTCGCCGTTTCGCACAACACTGATGTCGTACTTCCTGCAGTCTCCCCAATCCTCGTCCTGTGCAAGCTGCAATAATTCTGATTGTAGTTTAGTCTGCGTTAACTCAAGAATCTGAACCTTGCTTTCATTGTAGTTGTAAACAACAAATGCATAGAATGCTTTCGGTTTATCATCGAATGCCTGTGGTGCTTGCTCTCCATCTGCCCAGCGAATCGGACGCTTCTTGCCATCCTCTACTGCCCAGCCGAGCGTTCCCCATATAAATCCGGGCGTTGGTTTATCCTCGCTTGCTCCGATTATTCGGAACTTGTTTTCACCTTGCTGGAAACGCATGTAGTTGCCACTACCGCCATTACCTTCAGAAGGTGCTTTTATATTTTGTGGTAAGAATCCCATATATTTTATTTATTTATTGTTTTGTCGTATTTTGTATTGACATGTGTCTCTATGTGTATTTGAAAGAGTTCCATGCCTAAGAAACCTAATCTAACCAGACCTGTGTCCGTGCGATTGAGTCCGCAAGTTCGTAATACTGTTAAAGAATTAGCGGACTCTACCGGGCTGCTCCAGGCTCAGGTCTATGATCTGATTCTGCGCGCTGGTTGTACTGCGATTGAGAAGAATGATATGAAATTTGAGCTTCCTCTGAAGTTTGATTTAACAAAGTAAGTGTCTGTATTAGTTCAACAATAGAGACCACACTTGGCCGGTCACAGAATACCTCTACTGTGCCGTCCTTTTTTTGTGCCAATTCGATGCCATTGTAAGTTATTGTAGTCATTTGTATTATTAAATATTGTTTTTTACCGCCAGTTTTAAAATAGAAGTTTAAATTAGGATGCCTTTAATTGAGGCAATCCTGAGTATATACGATCAGTGATCTTCGTATCTGCATGACCAAGCGCTTTGCTGGCAGCATAGATACCATCACTTCTCATGATGCGGTGACCGCAGTACTTACGAAGTAAATGTACGGGGTAGGTCTCCGTAACCTGACACTCATCCCTCAAGAAATTAAAGAATACCCTCCGAAGGAAATCCTTAACTGTATTTAACACAAGTGCATCCGAGTCCGCATCAACACGTAAGTCTTGGATTAAATCCCAATACGTTGGATCGCAAGGACGATCCTCGAAGTCCGTGGGCTTTGCACGCTTGATGCTCTTAGGTTGCCAGACACGAATCAGTTTATTGCCATCCAACGTGCTATAAAAGTCACTCCACTTTGCGCGTTGTATTTCGGATCTGCGCAAGCCAAGGCCATAGCCTAGCAAAAAAGCTAAGTAAATGTTTGGTCTGCTAAAACGTGCTTCCTCGCACTTCTTGGTAATGCGATCAATCGCATCCGTGGGAATGAACGCTTTCACCCCAATTGGTGCAACCCGGTGGGCTGTCCAATTGGCAAAGAAGCGAGCTTCTATTCCACATTGAACGTAATACTCGCACATGTTTCTACTGAATAAACTCTTCGCACGGCGCAACCTTTCCTTGTGCTGTGGGAATACCTGTGCGTAGTGTGCAGGTAAAGTTAAATTATACTGCGGGTGTACCCCGCCCAAGTATCTCGTGTCCATGTCTGTGGTCATGCCCAAGTCTTTAAGGACAAGTCGAAAAATTCCAGCACATGCCTTCATGGTCTTATACGAAGGTGGTGTGAAATTCACTGCCCGGCAATCCATGTAGGTGTAAATTAATTCATGTATAGGTATAACTCGCAGAGGAGGGGCTACAAAGTTAAGCTCAATTGGGGTATTAGGCATATTTGTGGTGGGGTTATAAGACTCACCTACAGTTAATATGCGGTTTGACGTTTGTAAAGCAGATTTACTCATATGATTTTTTTATTAATGTATATTGTTTTTTTGCCTGTTTTTTCATATCATTGCCTAATAGTATTATGGTCGCCTCTTGCGAGTGACGAACCATCCCTATTAAACACTGATGTCTTTTCTCGTATCCAAGTGCAGAAAAAGACATCTTTTTGATCGTGTCAACATAATTTGAAAAAAAATTAAAAAACTCGATAGTGCAAAAAAAAGCCACCCTTTCAGGTGGCTTAAACTGATGTCCCCATCAGTACAAAACATTCTAATGAATGAAGTACAAATGCTATTGCATATTTTTAACTTTGTCAACTCCTCCTAAATAGCGCCAATAAATTAAATCAAGTGGCGTGCCTTGTAGCATTGCACCCTTGTACTCCTCGCCACTTAAAGTTGATGATATATCTGTCCACGCTCGATCAAATACAGCAGTAGGTGGTAGCATTAATTCGACAAGAGCCTTAGCCCCACCTTCACGCTTGGCATTGTAGTAGGTGTACCTATTTAATCCGAATAACTTCCAGATGTTATTTTCTACAAGTTCATCTTTTTTGGTAGGTCTACCTGCTAAAGTATCTTTAATAACATCTGTGCTTGCGTTAGCTGCTGCAAATATTGCTGCAAGTTGAGTTAGCTTGGCTAAACCATTACCTGCTTCTTTAGCTGCTGCTAGTCTTTCACCGCTTGTAGTTGCTGCATTATACTTACCAATTCCTCTAAATATTTCGTCAGCACCTGCCTCTCGGTATGCATCAAGTTGTTTTATTGTAAATGATTTAAGCATGTAGAAGATTCTACCTTTACCCATACGAGTATATAAAGCCGGCATCTCACTTGCAGTTGCTGGTGCAACATCAAGAAGTTTGTGGAATACCAACTCTTCAACTTCTAATGGTACAAACTTTGAACTTGGTGGATTATCTCTAACTGCTATGGAAATTTGATCTGCCCTTTCTCTACCAAAGTAAGGAGCTAGTTCGTCAGACAATCCTTTAGTATCTTTCTTCGCTAACTTATGGTACTTCCTCCATGCAGCATTCATAAAAGTATTCTTACCAAGCTGATCAATTTTCTTTAGCCCGGTTGCGGTAAATAATGTATCAAGTGTTTTACTTAAAAATGCATTGCTTGAAGTTGTATCGTAATCCTTGCCACTTAATCCTATACTATCTGTAAAATTATAAACATCTTTGCGGTTGAACAAACTCTTGAAGGTATTATCCATGCCATTAAAATGTGCAGAAAAACCAAGATCACCAAACTGCGTAATAGCAGATCCGAAGTTTGTCATTACTTGAATATAGTTGGCATTCTTTAATCCCTGAATTGCAGGTGATACAGGAACTCCTCCGAATCGTGATTGTATCAATGACCTTAATTTCTGTATGTCTTGCTCTGAATATTTCTGACCCTTGAGCATGTTTTTTGCAACCTTGTCAGCTAGTGTGTCGCTAATGTCTGCACGCATTCCTAAGTCTGCTAATGGGTTTGTGTCAAAGCTACCCTCCATGCCAACATTAGGTGCGTTCTTGCTTTTTACCTGACCTAAGAATTTTCTTTTCTCTACCGCATCAACCATAGATTCGATATAGTTGTTCAATGCATCAAGTGGTTTTGCATAACCACCCTTCACTTTTTGGTACAACTTTACATCATTAATTGATCTGGTCTTTGTGTTACCTGTGCCAGAAGACTTGACTCTTCCGGCGAGAGTTCTAGCAGTTATTTCTGCACGCTCTTGGTTTGTAAGATTATCAACAGATATTTTGTGTTCATCTGCATACTTTGCAAATGCTTGGTCTATTGATGTGGTTGCCTCTCTTGCGTCTGGATCACTATCAAGAAACTTTCGCAGTGAAGGATAATCTAATACTTGTCTTGGGAAATAATTTTCACGAAACCCAACCTCAATGCCACCCTCTTCTCTACCATACGCTCTTATTGCTGTAAGTGTATCAAGGGTGTCTTTGAATTCTTTTCCGAATTTATGCATTACATTTTTCTTATCTAGCATTTCTCTAATGCCATCAAAGTTTCCTGTATTTAAGTCATCATTAAATTTCTCCAATGCAGCTTTATCATTTTTAAGAAGTTTATTTACAGACAAAATAAATGGTTGTGCAGCTTTTTTGAACTGTGATTTTCTCTTCAAGCCTTTCAGATCAACCTCCCTAAATGCCTTTGCTACAAATGGGCCAATATTTTTTGCTTGGCGTGAAATTGGAGTAAGCACATCACCAAGTATATCTTTTACATCGTTTATTATTTGACCTGTTTTACCCGGTAACTTGTAAATGCGATCTGCGTCTTGCGCAACTCTTGCTTGCTTGGTAGATGTATGTTCAGCAGCAGATGGATTAGCTTTTATTTGTGCCTTTGCTTTCTTAAACTCTGCACTCTTAATATATTTCTTTGCTCCTCTGTATCCAAACGTGCCTAGTGCCAAAGCAACGAGAAGCTCAAACCCACCCAAGGACGCACGAGATACACTATCATCTTCATCCTCCATCATTTCCATCAGTGCAATTGCACCTGTGCCTGTGGTGAGCAAGCCTGTGATTAAACCTTCCTTCTCAAAAAACTTTTTAGTTCGTGGATTCTTTGCAGCACGTTTGCGAATTTCTTGCAGTGCTGCTTCGTCTCCGCTCTGTGCTGCCTGTGCCAATTGAAACTTATTTGCTTGGCTATAACCTCGCACATCTTGATTTGTTTTTTGTGTGCCAAGTGGCGTGTCTCTAGCTTTATTAACAATATCAAATGTTTCATCACTAATTTTACTATCTGTAGTAGCGATTCTGAATAGCTTTTCTCTTAATGCTCTTCCTCTTGAGGTATCTCTACTTGCACGCTGGGCAAGTTCTTCAAAAATAATATTTTGTATATTCGGATCATTGGTTTCTTCAAGTTGCTTAATAAGTTCATCACTATAAGATCTTTTTATGTCATCTATAGGAGCAATTCTTTTAGCTGGTATTCTATCACCTGCTGCTTGCCTTCTTTCTGCTTCTACTGCTGCTCTGCCAATTGGTTCAGGGTCAGGGTCAGGTATGCCACCCTTTGCGCGGATTGCTTCATCTCTTGCGTTTTTAGCTTCACCTACCTTTATGCCTTTTGCTGCACTCGTAAGATTTTTATTTTTTAATATACCCTTAAGTCCAACAGCAGCTAAACCTATTGCAATAACTTTTTCAACACCTCCACCAATACCTGCACGACTTAACTCGTTCTCTTCCTCCTCTGTAAACATGGAAGCAGCAGCGGAAACCCCTGCCCCACCAAGCAATACATTTTGTACAATATTATGCTTCCGTTCTAAGGCGCGCTTTTCTTTCTCTAGTTGCTTGCGTTGTTTAGTAGATTTTCCTCGGTGATCTATTTTAGCCAACTCCTCATCAAGTTCACGCAACCTCCGTGTGTCACCAATGTTACCTTTTGCAACAACAGGATTTACGCCTGTGAAGATTTCATTGTCAGATGCTAGTTTAGCATTAAATGCATTGCGTAAGTTGTCTCTACTTTGATTATCAAATTTTAATTGCTCTAAAATTCCACCTTGTACCGGGTTATCAATCTCACCAATTGCCTGCTCTGTTTCTTTTAAAAGTTTGTTTTCAATTCCTTGTAATACATCTCCTGCAAGTTTGCGCTCTAGCGCCCGTTTCTCTGCACTTAACTTTCTAGATTGATTCCCAGACCTGCCACTACGATTAATTTTGTTTAATTTTTCATTTATGCTCTGCAATCTACGAGTATCAACCATGTTTGCGTTTAGTAATGGATTACCAACACTTGCATTGTCGATACCTCCATCTTCTTGAATTTTAGTTGCAAGCGCATCTTCAACCTCTGGACGGGTCATGTTTTCTTTTATATCAGCACCAGAACCATCCTTCAAAAACTTAGCTTCTACCGCACCTAGCGTGCCACCAAATACACCACCAAACAGGAGGGTGGTGGCAATCTCTTCCTGTGTTGGTGCGCGGTCTTCATCAATGAATGTTCGTGCAGTTAACTCTGCCCCTGCTAAACCTGCACCCTGTGCTGCCCGTGTTGCGGTTCTACCTGCTGCACCCATGCCAGCAAGCTTACCAACTGCCACACCACCAAGCACAGTTGCTGCCCCAAGTTCTCCTAGTCCAACGTCATCTTGCAAGCCTCTTCCTATGCGGTATTGCTGAGATAAATAATTACCTAATGCAGATCCACCTGCAAAACCTAATGGAGTACCTCCTGTTGCAATTCCACCTAGTACAGTACCAAGTAGTTCTGTACCTATGATTACACCCATGTCTACTGCGTCTGCTTCACGAGCTTCTGCGTATTGAAATGGATCACTGTAATATTGTTCCGTTGCTTCAATATCTATCGTATTTGAATTTCTCAAATAATTTTCAGTAGCCTCTATATCTATTTCGTCCACAATTGTATTTGTTAAAATAATAATCTTGCCTGCTCTGCTTGCCTTAAACTTTCTTCACGTTCTTTTTGTAACCTTGCTTCCTCAATAGCTTGCAACTGAGCCTCCTTTGCTCTTGTCATTCTTTCTTTATCCGCAACGGTTACCTCTTTTTGATTTCCATTGCCGTCAATAATTATTGTTTTCTGCCCTAGTCGTAAGTCCGTTTTTTTCTTAACAAGTTCAACTAAGCGATTTATATCTCTTTTAGAAAACTTGTTGGCATCTTCTGATATTTCCACCTCACCTGTTATTGGAGTAATAGTTACAAGATCCTCAATATCTAGTGCGTTTCCATCTTCATCTTTAACAAAAGATGGGGAACTCATAATACTATCTATTTCCTTTTGAACTCCTGTAATACTATTCTCAATGCTAGTATTCTCAGGGTTTTTTGTTGCTGACTTTGTTGCCATCGCATCGAGGTAATTCATGTACTTCTTTTTACTTTTTATACCTACTTCTTGTACCTTAATACCAAGGTCATCTTTTTTGATGTTTCTTTCGGCCATACCTTGCACACCTCCACTCTGTTCAATTGTGCTTTGTGCAATATCAATGTTACTTGAATCAAGTCCTTGCTTTTTTATTATGTTACTTGTTTGCCCAGGTAAAATTTGTCGTGTTGCTTGATTTTTAGCAATACTCGTATCTAGACTAGATTCTGTTGCAGCCGTTCGCTTAGGCATTAATCCAAGTTCTGCCTCACTTCCTTCCTTTTTAAGTAAGTTACTAGCAATAGTTGCATCTGTTGCACCCGGAAGTACCTTTGCCTGACCTGTCATAGTTGCCCTTTCAAGTTCTCTCCTTTGATCACCAAGACCAAGATTAGCAATTGCATCTGACATCTGAGCTTGCAGTAACTTTTTCTTTTGTGGATTTGTTTCTTTTGCTAAATCCGTTGCGAGTCGAGATATAACACCTTTATCTTTTACTAGTTGTATCTGTGTATCTTTTAATTCCTTAGTTATACCAAGGTTGACTCTACCCATCTCGTTGGCAATTGTGCTTGCTTCATTCTGCGCAGCCCTAGCCTCAACCTTATCCTTCATAGCAAGCTCGCCAGCTAGACCTTTAAGGTCTGCCATACTCATGTCTCCCTTGCTAAACTTCTCTAGTCTTTGGAAATTCTTTTTATCATCTACTTCGTTACCTGTGCTAGTAAATGAATCCATGTATTGTGGAAGCATGGCCTCAATCTCACCTGTAAGTTCTGCACGCTTTTCCTTATTAAGCCCATATTGCTTAATCATGCCTCCAATCTGAGAACCTAAATTTGCAAACATTTGCCCTTGCGCACGCCCAGCTTCAACAATGGGTCGAGTATCGACCTTTGCAAGCGCTGATCCGTAATCTCCTGAAAAGAATGGTTTTGCCATAATATTTATCTCCTTATTTTAGTATCCATCCACATGCGGATTCTTGCTTTCAATCTTGGCTTATCTGATATGAAGTTTGCAAAGCGTTCTCCGTATTTTATGTAGGTTGCTCTAAACCAGGACGGTGATTCGTTGAGCATCCAATACCTAAATGCCATCCATGCTGGGTTATGTACACCATACACCTCACGAGCTACCCAGCATAAAGCTGCTGCGGTTGCAGCAGATGTTGCTCCTCCTCCTATTGAACCAAGTGCGCTATACAAGCCAGCGGTTTTTGCTGCCTCCGCACCGACTTGCGCTCCATACATATTTGCTGCGTTAACTGCTTGATTTTGTATAAATCCTAACCCAGCCTCTGGGTTCAAATATTGTGGCCCAGAGTTTAATCCATAGCCAGCTTGTCCAAACACAGATTGTCCGGCTTGCAAGCTCTGTCCTCCACCACGTCCAAGAACTGCTTGAAATGGATCAAGAGTGGACTGGTCTTCAAGTGCTGCAAGGTTACCTGCTGCTTGGATGTATCCAAGTGTACCTTGTTGGCTCAACTGCTCGTTTAAACGCTGGGCATCCATCGTTGCACCCACACCAAACTGATTGGCTTGTTGAAGTTGTGCCTGGTTAGCAAGTGCAGAGCGTAAATCCACATCGGACTGTACAAGGTCTGCACGTTGTTGTAATCCGGCTTGCTCGCTTTCCTGTGCCATACCACGGGTGATGTCACCTTGTTGCAATCCAGCTTCCTGTCCAAGCACGGACTGTGCAAATGCTCGGTTCTGCATTCTGCGTGCGTTGTCTTCAGCAACCCTTGCCTCCGCTTCTGCAATTGCACCAGACTGATCGAAGGTACGCCCCATCATCGTGGATCTTGCTCGTGCAGCCTCTGCAATTTGTCGTTCCTCTCTTGAGGTCAGACCTTGCCCAAGTGCAGTCTTCGCATCGGTTAGTATATCAGATCGTAAAGTGCCACCTATTTGTCTACCCTCTGCTCTACCATATTCGTTATAATGATCTCTGCCAAATTCTTCTAATGTCTTTGTTCCACCTCCTTGCCTTTCTGCTTCAAAGGCTTTCATTAAGTCTGGATTATTACGCATGTAACCAGCAAAATCAGTACCCCTTAAAAGCTCTTGATCGAATTGCGTGTTAGCTTGCAACTGTAATGGGTCTGCCACATTGACATTTCCCATAGTTGCAAATGTTGAATCTTTTGGTACTGTTATTGCCCCTGCTCCCGTTAAAGTATCTTTTTGTAATGCTAGTACTTCTCTTGCATCTGAGAGTGCCTGTTGCGTGCCAGGCTTGTAGTCCTCCATAATGTCCTGATATGTCCCAGACAACCGGGCAACATCAAGTAAATCACGCTCCCGTTGACGTGACAAGTTACCTGCTGCTAGGTCTTCACTAAATGCAGATAGACCAAGGAATCCACCACCATCTTCTGCGGATGCAAAACCAGCTTGCCTGCCTGAGTCAGATTGCTCGTATACAGTTTCGGTGGTAGTAGTTGCCTCTATGTCATCGCTTTGCGCTCTTGCTTGGTACAAATCCAAACCACTTGCTATTTCATTACCCTGTTCGTCAAACAGTGAATAATCCTTATCAGAATCAAAACGATAGCCTGGTGGTTTACTTGGATCTCCTGTGTATGCGTATCCTCCCTTCCTTGTCGTGACCTCTCTTGATTGGGTGTCCTGCACACCACGTTGGTCACCAAGCAAATCAACCATGCCATCACCACTGCGGAAGGTAGGTAGTGTGGTAGTCTCCGTTGTGCCTGCTTTGGAAGCATCTTGGATTATGTTGCCTTCTGTGTCTTTGGCAAAGATTGGTTGAGCTTCAGTTACTGCGTAGGAGTTTTGGTTTTCTGATAGCTTATATCCATTTGCATTCTCAAGACCTGGTAAAATCTTTGTTGAAAACTTAGATATTGAGGCTCGATCATCTTTAATCTTTTTCAGTGTTTCTGCGTCAAAAGACGGATTATTTTCTAGTGCAGAAATTGTATTATCTAATGCTGTATCTAAGGATCGATATCCATGCGCCGCAATGGATGAATCTTCAGTTTCATCACCTGTAAGCGGAACTGCTGCACCTCTTTCCACAACATTTCCTTGCTCATCTATAAACTCCACATACGCACGTCCACCTACAGCCTTACCGTAAGCCTCACTACCCTGCAACTGTCTTCCGTCTGCGTCTTCCACGATTGCACGCATCCTTGCTTCTCCCGGTTCAGAGTATCCAGATATTGCACGCCCTTGATCATCGTATGTGACCTCCTGTGTTTCCCCACCTTCCTCACCACCAAGCAAAGTCTGCCTGAGTATATCCGTGTCTGCCTGTGCAGTTTTCCTACGAATCGATTCTTCGAGTGGAAGCAAAGATTCGAGTGAACCTGTGTCTGCAAAGTCACCTGTACCTGTAAGTAATCCTACCTGTGCCTGAAGTGCTTCTGAAAGTCCTTCGCCATAACTTGGCTGTGCTGGTTGACTAATATTTGTATCTCCACCCATTTTTATTTCCTCCGATTAATTCGATTAAAGTCGTACCATTTTATTGGTTGTTTTTTTAAATGCCTCATCCATCCAACAAAAGATAGTGGATAGGGTATGCGGTTAATGAACTCGGATATTGCATCATCTCCTATTGCTGTTCTGACATACCATGCGTCCGGGCCAACCACACCCCATTGTTCATCTGGATGTTTATCCGAATCTGATCTTACTGCTTTACCAAGCAATAAAGTTTGCGGAGTAATGAACACGTATCCGTATGCTGAATACGATGCAATATCCTTGAACATATCACCATTGATTTGCTCGTAAAACTCTTTAGCTCGTTCCAAAATATTCATGTACTAATTGTCGCTCCTAATGCGACCACTTTCCATGCAGATCCATCGCTTACTGCGACTGTTGCTGCACCTGCGTTTCCATCAGTTACGTATATCATTTGCCCGGCTGGACTAGCGGATGGCACACCACTCACTGCGTATGATTTTAATGTCATTATTGTGCCTGAGATTGTGCCACCTGTAACTGCAATAGCATTGCTTGCCTGTGTGCCTAATGTACCCACACCAAGTGCAGTCCTTGCTGCCCCTGCATTGGCACTTCCTGTGCCTCCATCTGCAATCGCAATGGGTGAGGATAGACCACTAATCGTGCCTCCTGTAATGTTTACATTTCCCTCGTTTATGGTAACAGTTGGTTCACCAAGTTGATTAAGTGACGCAGCATCCACGGAAACGCCTGTGGCAAATGTAAATCCACGGGTAACTGTTGCAGTAATTGCCATCTATGCAACTTCCCTTCTTGCATTTGCCCCAACCCCAATTGCTTCTAATGCAAGATGTCTAAAGCTCGGTCTGCCACTTGTGACATTGATTTCTATGTTTGCGCCATACCCACGGGTACGACCCGTACCAAAGCGGAAGAGTGCTTCTTCTGTGCCGTCTGCTGTGTGACTCAATACTGTGTTGCTTGCATCTGGGTCTAGTGTGTTGACCTTGATGTTAAACGCATCGTTATTGACTGTCTTTGCAGCTACCTGTCCACGTCTCCAACTCTTCACGCTAGTGTCTCCAAATGTAAAGGAACGTGAAATAAGTTTACCTGCAATTGCAGTTGTGCCGGACTCACTTGTGCTGCCTATCTTGCGTCCGCTATCATCTATGGAGTTTTCTTCCATAAGATAAAACCCGGTGTCATTACATGCGAATAATCTGCGCCTTGTTGGTGCAGATCCGTGGGAGCAGATCACCCAATCATCCACATGAAATGCCGCACTGCCTGACATTGCTGGGTAAGAATCTACGCTAGTCCAGGTCGATGTAAGTAGGTTAAATACGAAAATCTTGTTCGCTACTGTTGAACTACCTGTGGGTACTGCAAGATAGTACTTGTTGTCGTACACGATTCCGCATGATTTATCTGCTGCTGCAAAGTTAACCTCATCAAACTGATCCTGTATTGGTCTGGTCATGGGTATGGTTTCGCCACTTACTTTACTAATAGCTACCCCAAGTCCCTTGGCTGGGTCTGTACCGGGTGACAAGACGATGACTCCATTATCAGATAGGAAGAATGTTTGTGGCCCAGACTGTGCGATTGATTTTCGTGCTACACATCCATGCTGTCTTGTTATCTCGTAAGTGTTAGCTGCGGAGGTTGTTGCAATATTGTTGATCATATGGATGCTGTTACGCATAAACACGATTAACTGATCTTCTTGGTAAGGAAAAAATCCTACAAGTTTATCTGCACTTCCTTTGTTAATTCTAAATTGTGATTCAGCAGCGTAGTAATTATCTGTGTCCAACAAATCGGACATCAAGATTGTATAGTTACTATCTGTGGGTTGTGGGATGATTAAGCGATTCCTAAAGAATACACCAAAGTCTGTGTTTGGGCATTGTATGCGCCCTGCACTTGGACTTGCATTTGCTTTTTCCGCAAAGTCAGTAGGTGACGCAAAATTCCCATCCCATTGAAGTGGTGTTTTGTTTTTACCACGAAATAAAATTAGTTTCTCAAGTGACTGCACAAAGCTTGCCCCATCTGCTTCTGCCACTATCTCACCACCAGGATAGTCAATGTCGATACCAGAGTTGTTTGCATCATTCCATATGATTGCTTTTGTCTTGGTTGCAACCACCACAAACTCTGTGCCTGTTGCTGGGTCGCTGAATAATGTGCTGGCAAACACACGCTCATCTGATCCATTGTAGGTCAAGGTTACACTACCAGCCAAAAAATCTATACCCTTGCGTACCTCGGCAAGGTCACCAATCAAGCGCATATTCTCGCTTGTTTGTACAAAGCCCGGTTCTAAACTTGTTGCTTCTTGGTAACTATCAATACCACGAAATCCACGATCCCCGTCTTGAAGAACTTGGTCATCCAATCTACCTGTTGTACGATAGCGTGCCATTCACTTCTTCTTTATTTCTTGGTAGAGTTTTCTACCCATGTACACGATAGTTATGATACCTGCTATGCATCCAAACAGACTATCTAATGTGGACAGACCAAAGGTTGCGAGCGTGCCACCTATGCCAAACATTGATGCACGATCTATCATTAGAACAGCCAATCCAATATGATTATGCCAACAACAAGTCCTACGAATATGGTGAGCATTTTACCTTTTTTCGACATGTCCAAGAACTTGTCACGTAATATTTCTAAATTTTTCATGAGTTACGGGAAGGAGGTTTAACAGGAAATGGTGCGCGCGTGGCGTGTTTAATTGCTTCGCTTTGCGAGCATTGACGAGCCGTGCGTTTGGCTACAAAGATAGGAATAGCTAAATATCCACCAAGTAATACTGCTGCACCAATTAGGATGTTTTTGATTGTGCTGGTGAACTTCTCGAAGCCTGTTTTATGCTCTGCCATTCCTTGTGCAACCAAGGCAGACACATCTCCGTGTGATAGTGCCTCGATGGTTTCTTCTGCTTCTATGAGAGCATCCTTGTTTTTTAGTGCTTCTCCACTAACTGCACCAATGCCAGCGCCAAGTGCTGCGATACCTGGGCCACCTAGTGACCCTACTCCACCACCTGCAATTGCACCAAGTGTTGGATAGGTGGAGCGCAGACTGCATCCTGTTAGGCATATCGCCAATATGATTATGGCAGTGTAGATCATTCGCCAGGAGGATTAGGGTCAGTCCATTCGTCAGTCGCTAGAATGGTGAGTATTTCAGAATGCGTGTATTGCGTTTTGCCATCCAAGAAGGAGGGTGTTGTGTCGGTATCAAACTTAACGAATGTCTTTGTGCCATCGACTGAGTAACGGATTGTGTCTGCACTCGTCTCTTCCACTTGAGCAAAGTCAACGGAACTTACTTCGTCCGAATTTATTATGACATATTTTCTACTCATAATTTAAGATGGCACATCTGTTGAGAAGGTTGGCCCGTTGATGAGCGTTCCGTTGTTCCCTCCGCTTCCTTGATCTGTTATTGTAGTACCTGTTCCCCCGTCATTATCTCCCATCCTCCACCAAAGGGTAGGACTAAAACTGCTCAAATCCCCAGGACCAGAATTGTAGATTGTTTCTATGTTTTCGTCTGATAATGACGATCCAAAAACTGCCACTTCGTCTATAAGTCCATCGAAAAAGTCTGTCCTCTCCTTTCCTACGGAAAAGAAAGATGATGTAGTTGCTAAACTGTAAGCATGGCTGGTTAATGAAACAACTGTATCGACTCTCGTACCATCAATGAATATTTTGTATCCTTTGCCGTTATTAGTGGCAGTTCCCGTTGAAGTCGTGTAACCACTATCGACATAGACGATTGCAACATGATGCCATGCACCATCAAATACATCGGAATTAGACAGACCACCAGCAGCAATATATTGAAATCCGTCATTAAACTCCACTGCTCGTCCAGCGACAACAGGTATAAATCGAATTCCCCCGTACTGCGAACCACTTTTTCCAAATCCAGCAATAGGAAGACTAAAATAAGTTTCGGTTGTTTTAAACCAAAGACTACAACTGTAGACATCCAAATTCGGATTAGACGCAACATCAATACTGTCGTTTGTTCCATCTAGAGAAATTGAATATTGGTTTGCAAATGGAGTGCCACCACCTGCAAGCCTGCCACTACTAGTCGCAGCTTTACCTCCACCTAGTCCTAGACCAAGCGATATGGTCGATACTCCCATACTAAATGTTGTAGGCTATTACTGCACCACTTGTCAGATCGATGCTTGTAAAATTTCCGTACAGTACAGTGCCGGCAGATAGCGTGGTTGCATCCTGCCCGGTGCAAATATCATCCAGGTTGGTGATGTTACTCACTTGTGCTGCAAGCACTGTGTCTTCTGTTGCTTGGATCGCAAAGAATTTACCTGTGTGAACCGCAGTATCATTCACGTAAATTCCTCCATTTAAACCTAAACCTCTGTATTCTGATGCCATAATGTTTGTTCCTTTTATGCCGTGCTAACGGCAGTTGTTCCGTGAGTAATTATTTGTA
>VMHT01095619.1_pt1 | contig 17238 bp, 17 predicted proteins | sample 4693611 | NCBI WGS metagenome assembly VMHT01 (sample SAMN12280063, study PRJNA550983) | marine metagenome | isolation source: seawater sampled from same location over 5 years 0.02-0.2 micron viral filtrate | place: USA: collected off the coast of southern California halfway between the port... ...
TCATTTTCCTCTTTCATGAGATTGTGCCTAAGAAGTATGGTTTGCTCCGGGATATTCACACAGGGTGAGTCAGCAGATTCAATACCAAATGCATCGTGGAATTTGGCCACTGCGTTCAATTCATTTTTTATCATTCGTATATTTTAAAAGAAATTAATGGAGGTCAATGTTTTTTTCTAATTTAGGCAAAAATTAAAAATGTTCAGTCAAGGACAACTTTTGTTTGCCGTATTTTTTGTAACTACTTTCATTATACTGATGATCTTCTCTTACAGAAAAGATTCCAAAAATCACAAATTACACTATAAAGGAAGCCTTAAAATTTTTTTAGCATTTGTCCTCATAATTGGAATTCTTTTTCTCATCAAATTTTTTACTCAGAATTCATAACCTAATGTATGAAACAATTTTTGATCGTTTTTATAGGGGGAGGTTTGGGTACGGTCATGCGTTTTCTTATTAGTAAACTTTTACCCTATTCCGGAAAGGGATTTCCTTGGAGCACTTTTTGTGCTAATTTAATAGGCTGTCTGTTAATTGGATTACTGACCGGCTATTTTTTAAGAAATAGTGGTGAAAACCAATCCTCAATGGTTCTTTTTGCAACAATAGGCTTTTGCGGTGGATTTACCACCTTTTCTTCTTTTGCTCATGAGAACCTATCTTTTATAAGATCCGGGGATTATAGCATGTTATTGGTTTACAGTCTTATAAGTTTTTCGGCTGGAATTGTAATGGTCTATTTAGGAATATTAACTGACAAGTATCTCCACTGAATTTTTGAGTATTTCTTAAAATTTACTGAATTAATTATTATACCCCCATAATTTTAGGGGGTATATTGTTTAAAATAATAAAAATAGGTTTTTCACCCCTATTTTTTTAATGGTCCCAAATCTATTTGTATACTTTTGAGTCGAATTCTAATTACTAATTATGTTAAACATTTCACTAATTAATTTGACAACAGCAGTTGAAGTCAACGATGACTTCACCATGCTATGGATCCTTTTATCAGGGATTCTTGTATTTTTTATGCAGGCTGGATTCACCCTTGTTGAGTCTGGATTTACGCGTTCTAAGAACGCTGTAAACATCTCCATGAAAAACATTTTGGACATCTCTGTTGGTACCATTTCTTATTGGGCCATTGGTTATGGATTAATGTATGGAGCCTCTAATGGATGGATTGCTACTTCAAACATTTTCTTTAATCCAGGAGATGGACCCCATGATGTATTTTTCCAAACCGTTTTCTGTGCTACCGCAGCAACTATTGTCTCTGGAGCTATTGCGGGTAGAACAAAGTATTCTACCTATGTATTGTTCACCATTTTCCTAACCGCATTGATCTATCCTATTTCTGGAGGATGGCAATGGAACGGTGATGGATGGCTGGCCAACTTAGGCTTTATAGATTTTGCCGGATCATCTATTGTTCACTCCGTTGGGGGATGGGCAGCACTTGTTGGCGCTTGGATGGTAGGCCCTCGTTTGGGTAAATACGTTGATGGTAAATCAAACGTAATTCCCGGACATAATCTCTTATTGGGTGCACTGGGTGTATTTATCCTTTGGCTAGGATGGTTTGGCTTCAACGGTGGTTCTCAACTCGCTTGGGGTGGAGACGACTCTGTGGCTGCTTCAGCTGTAGTAATGGTCACCAATATTGCTGCTGCAGCAGGTGCAATAGGTGCAATGGCCATCACATGGGTTAAAGATGGAAAACCCAATTTGGGAATGACATTGAATGGAGCGATCGCCGGTTTAGTTGCCATTACAGCAGGATGTGGAAATATGACTTTTGGTGGTGGATTTCTTGCCGGGTTAATTGGTGGTATAATCGTTGTGTTCTCTATCGAGTTCATTGACAAAGTACTTAAAATCGACGACGCTGTAGGTGCGGCCTCTGCTCACGGAGTTGTGGGTGCATGGGGTACATTGGTCATCGGATTATGGGGCGTTGATGGCGACGCTGGCATTGGCTTATTCAATGGTGGTGGTGCAAGCCAGTTTGGCATCCAAGCCATAGGTGTTCTCGCCTACGGGGTTTGGGCTACTGTGTCTGCATTAATCGGTTTTGGTATCCTGAAAAAAACCATTGGCCTTCGCGTAACTGAGGAAGTGGAAATTAAAGGATTAGATGAAGCTGAACACGGAATCGGTGGATTCGAAGGTGGTGGATTCGAAGCTTGGGTCAAAGAAAACACTAAATAAAACTAATTAACACTAACATAAACACTATTTTAAACACTATAACTATGAATTTTATTAAAAAAACTTATTTATCAATTTTAGCTTTAGCAATCAGCTTTACATCTTTTGCTCAGGAAGAGGAATCAGCTCCAGCACCAACTTTTGGTTTGAGCGGTTCCATTGACACTTATTACAGAAGTAGTGAGTATGCTCCCGGTACATCGTTTGCCAATCTTAATGGATTTGCAATGGGTATGGCCAATCTAATCGTTTCCTATGAAGGAGAAAAATCTGGTTTTGTTGCTGATCTTGTATTTGGCCCGAGAGGTGCTGATGCTGTTTTTAGTTCTCCACAAAGTGGTGATTTTTACAGAAGTTCTAATATTGTTAATCAGCTTTACGCCTATTACAATGTAAGTGACTCTTTCACGCTCACCATGGGTAACTTTAATACCTTTTTAGGTTATGAAGTAATTTCACCAGTAGCCAACTTCAACTACACCACTTCTTATATGTTCTCCTATGGTCCTTTCTCTCATAGTGGAATCAAAGCAGATATTGCTGCAGGAGAGAACACCTCTATTATGCTTGCCGTTTTAAACACTACCGACGCAACAGAGTTTCAGCCGTTAGATGATGACTACATGTTTGGAGCTCAGCTTGGAATTTTTGGTCAATACATCAATTACTTGGGTGGGGGTACTGCCGGAGTGAGTCAAATTGACTTTACTGGTGGTTTCAACCTCGGCGATAGCTTTTTCTTAGGAATAAATGCAACAAGCTATAGTGATGATAATAATGTTGAATTCTCTGGAGTAGCACTATACCCTCAGTACACTTTTTCAGACTCTTTTGCTCTTGGAGCTAGATTCGAAGCCTTTTCAGAGGATGGACTTGGAGCCATTGGAAACATCAGTGGAGATGGTGATAACACTTCTTTCACTGTCACCGGAAGCTATACCTCAGGCAATTTCATCTTTAAACCTGAAATTAGAATTGACTCTGCATCAGATAAGTTTTACACTGATGCAGACGGAGCAACAGATAGCCTAGCTGCCTTTTTGGTCGCTGCCATCTATTCATTCTAAATCAGTGGTTTGATTTGGATTAAATACAAAAATTATTGATGATCTATTCCCCCCGATGGCAAAACCGCGGGGGGTTAGTTATATTATATATTCATCATCTTTTGGATAAATCAAAAGTTCGAAAAGCTACATAAGAAAAGAAATGGACACAGAGAACATCCATTTCTTAAACTAATAAAATCAATTTTTAAAAGCGTTTTCAAAAACAAATATTTAAATAATCCATAACATGAAAAAAATCGAAGCAATCATCAGAAAATCAAAATTTGATGATGTAAAAGAGGCACTTCACAATGTAGAAGTGAATTTCTTCAGCTACTGGGACGTAACCGGTGTAGGGAATGAAAAAGAAGGCCACGTATATCGTGGAATTTCATACAGTACCTCCGAGATTCAGAGAAGATACTTGTCAATAGTAGTCTCTGAACCTTTTGTAGAAAAAACAATCAACGCCATTCTTTCCACTGCCGCTACCGATAAAGTGGGAGATGGTAAGATCTTCATCTTACCGGTTGAAGAAGCCTACAGGATCAGAACCGGGGAAAAAGGAAACGACTCATTAAACTAACAAATAAATATGGAAACTACAATTTTAACAGTAAACAATGTATGGATGATGGTCTGTACAGCCTTAGTATTTTTTATGCACTTGGGATTCTCTTTTTTGGAAATCGGACTTACCCGACAAAAAAATACCATCAATATCTTATTTAAAAACTTTTTCGTAATCACCGTAGGGCTTCTATTGTATTGTCTGGGTGGTTTCAACCTAATGTACCCCGGATTTGAAGACGGAGACATGGGAATACTTAAATTTGCCGGATTTGGCATCTCGGCCCCTGATGGCGGAATGGGCTTTGGTTATGCTGACGGTGGGTATACCTGGTGGACTGATTTCCTTTTCCAGGGTATGTTTGCCGCTACAGCAGCGACCATCGTCTCCGGAGCCGTTGCTGAGCGTATCAAATTATCTGGATTTATGCTTTTTGCGATACTCTACGTTGGTCTCGTTTATCCCGTCGTAGGAGCTTGGAAATGGGGAGGTGGATTCCTCGACGCCTGGGGATTCTACGATTTCGCAGGTTCTACATTGGTTCACTCTGTAGGAGGATGGGGTGCTTTGATCACCATTTACCTATTGGGGGCCAGAATTGGAAAATTTGACAAAGATGGAAAGCCAAAAGCTTTACCCGGTCACAATCTTCCCATCGCCTCTGCGGGAGTATTTATCCTTTGGTTGGGATGGTTTGGATTCAACGGAGGTTCCGTACTTTCTGCAGATCCGGAATTGACTTCTTTAACTTTGGTCACCACATCATTGGCTGCTGCTGCAGGAGGTGTTGCTGCTACTTTCTTTTCTAACCTACTCTACAAAAATTTCGATTTAACCATGTTCATGAACGGAGTTTTGGGAGGATTGGTAGGAATTACAGCCGGTGCAGACCAAATGAGCCCCACCGATGCCATCCTTATTGGATTGATCGCAGGCGTTGTTGTTGTATTAGGTATTGCATTGATTGACAAACTCAAATTGGACGACCCTGTAGGTGCTGTGGCAGTTCATTTGATCTGCGGTATTTGGGGAACCTTAGCCGTAGGTATATTTGGAGCTATGGCCGGGTTTGACCAATTTTTAGTTCAATTGATCGGTGTTGGAATTGTCGGTGCTTTTTGTGTTGCCACATCCTTCATCATACTGTTTATTGTCAAAGCAACTACCGGATTAAGAGTAGACAAGGAAGAGGAAATAAAAGGACTCGACCTTTCAGAACACGGAATGGAAGCTTACGCTGACTTTAGGATCAACGAGGGTTAATTTACATCCATTATTAACAAGAAAAAGCCTTCATTAAATGGAGGCTTTTTTGCTTAGATCCAATTAAAATTTAAGATCCTATTGCCCTGAGCCGGTGAATCCCTATTTTTGAAAAAAACATATTTATGAATCGAATCACTTTATTAATGTACTGCTCTGATCAAAAAGGAATCATTGCAGCAGTGACAAATTTCATACACCAAAACCAAGGAAACATTACCTATATAGACCAATATGTAGACCGACCCAATGCCGCTTTTTTTATGCGCGTGGAATGTGATTTAAACGCTAATGATTTTAATTTTAAAGATTTTAAAGATCAATTCTACAAAGGCTTAGGGACGCGTTTTTCTCTTCATTGTGATTTTTATTTGAAAGACCAAAAACCAAAAATGGCCGTTTTTGTTTCAAAATACGATCATTGCCTCTATGACATACTGGCCAAGCAACAATCCGGAGAATTGGCTGCCGAAATTCCTTTTATTTTAAGTAATCACCCTGATCTTGAGATCATTGCAAAACGCTTTGATATCCCCTTTTATCATATTCCTGTTCACAAAGACAACAAACCTGAGGCGGAGGCTAAACAATTGGCATTACTCAAAGAACATCAGATAGATTTCATCGTACTGGCCCGATATATGCAAATTGTTTCATCCCAACTCATTGACCACTATACCCACAAAATCATCAATATTCACCATTCATTTTTACCCGCCTTCCCCGGTGCAAAACCTTATCACTCGGCATTTGCCCGTGGCGTGAAAATCATTGGAGCTACCAGTCACTATGTCACCGAGGAATTGGATGCAGGGCCCATCATCGAACAAGACATTGCAAGGGTAACCCACTTAAATTCAATCGCCGACTTTATTGAAAAAGGAAGGGATCTGGAACGAATTGTATTGCTTCGTGCATTAAAATTGCACGTCAATCGAAAAGTAATGGTCTATGGAAACAAGACTGTGGTCTTTTCTTAAATACTAATCATTCAAGAACAAAAGCATTCCGTCATTAAATTTTTTGGGCTTTTCCACATTGACCACATGACCACAGTCTCGTAGCACTAATAGCTGCGATAGAGGATGGCTTTCTATTACTTTTCGTACAGATGGAAGAAACATATAATCTTGATCTCCCATAATGTATAGCGTGGGAATATCTACCGAAACCTTTCTGAAGATCCTCAACTTGGGTATGATCTCTGAAGTGAGTTTAAACCAACGAATAAACTCCTTTTGATAGAGTTTTTTCGCTTCCCGAATAAATAGAATCCTTGATTCCCTGTGGTTTCTATTGGGCATGATGATAAAAGCAAAAAAACGGTAAATCCACATATAGGGAATAACAGACTTGGTCGCATTGCCAAAATACATGAGTATCCTTGACCTTAAATTCAACTCCAAAATCGCTCCTCCCATGATCATCTTGTCAAAACGACCGGGTTGCATTTCTGCCAACTGACGAATTAATATGGTACCTAATGAAATCCCAACAAAATGCGACTTTTGGATTTTGAGATGATCCATCACTTCGAAAATGTCCTCGGCTATGGATTCAAAAGAATACTTGGTTTTAAAAGGGTTTTGAATCAAACCTTGAGAAGCTCCATGACCTCTAAGGTCAATGAGTAAAAGATTGAAATATTTTGAAAAAAAGCGAATTTGCTTAAACCAAATGGCACTGCTTCCCCCTGCTCCATGAATGAAAGTAATCCAATTTGGATTTTTGTTTTTAGAAGTGTAAATACTGTGATGCAACATTAAATAATTCCTTTTTGACGGAGGTGAAAAGCCATTTGTTCCTGTAAATCTCTTGCTTCGCTACCTGCCACTTGATCAAAATCACTTCCAGAGGAGGCATAAATGATCCCTCTGGAAGAGTTAACCAACAAACCACATGTATCATTCAGACCGTTTACTGCCACCTCTTCCAAACCTCCTCCTTGAACCCCCACCCCCGGGATCAACAAAAAAGAATCGGGGATCAATGTTCTTATTTTTTGTAGTGCCTGTGCTTTGGTCGCTCCCACCACATACATCAATCGGTCAGCGTTTTGCCATTTTTTTGACTGCTCAATGACCTGTTCATACAAAGGTTTGCCTTCTGTGTTTAGTAATTGAAAATCTGAAGCTCCTTCATTGGAGGTCAAGGCCAACAATATGGCGTGCTTTCCCTCATAGGCTAAAAAAGGCTCTACAGAATCTTTACCCATATAGGGTGCAATGGTAACCGAATCAAATTCAAATTGTTCAAAATAGGCCTTGGCATAACGCTTAGATGTATTTCCTATATCCGCCCTTTTGGCATCAGCTATGGTAAATATTTCCGGATAATGTTCGTTTAAAAAATCTATTACTTTTTCAAGGGATTTCCAACCCTCTAATCCATATGCCTCAAAAAAAGCGATGTTGGGTTTGTAGGCAACGCAATAGGGTGCAGTGGCTTCAATAATTCTCTTGCAGAAGGTAAAAATAGCATCTCTGTCACTTTTCAAATCTAAAGGAATACGAGTTTGATCCACATCCAAGCCCACACACAAAAAAGATTTTTTGCGTTTGATCTGTTCTAAAAGTGCTGACTGCGTCATAGGGTTTCTCCTGCCTCCTTCAGTTTTTGAGTGTTCTGGTAAAGTTTTAATTCATCAACCAATTTCTGTATATCACCGTTGATGATGTTTTGCAGGTCGTATAGGGTTAAACCAATACGATGATCTGTAACCCTCCCCTGGGGATAGTTATATGTCCTGATCTTAGCAGAGCGATCCCCAGAGGAAACCAGCGAGTTTCTTTTTTTGGCATCCTGCTCTAATTTTTTGTTGAGCTCCAGTTCATACAATCGTGATCGTAATACCTTCAGGGCCTTTTCTTTGTTTTTGTGTTGTGACTTTTGATCCTGACATTGGGCAACGATTCCGGTGGGTTCGTGGGTCAGTCTCACTGCAGAATAGGTGGTATTGACCGATTGCCCCCCGGGACCGGAGGAACAAAAATAATCTACCCTTACATCGTTCATATTCACCTCTACGTCAAACTCCTCGGCCTCGGGCAAAACCATGACTGTTGCGGCAGAGGTATGAACCCTGCCTTGGGTTTCTGTTTGAGGTACTCGCTGCACACGGTGTACCCCGGATTCGTATTTCATCGTACCATAAACCTCTTCTCCTGATACCTCAAAGATGACCTCTTTAAACCCTCCGGCAGTACCCTCATTGGCATCCACAAAACTCACCTTCCACCCCTGATCCTGGCCGTATTTGGTGTACATGCGATAAAGATCACCGGCAAAAATACTGGCCTCATCTCCTCCCGTTCCTGCACGAATTTCAACCACCACATTCTTCTCATCTTCAGGGTCTTTGGGAATCAACAAAAACCTGATTTCTTCCTCCAATTGGGGAAGTTGTTCTTTAGCCTCATCCAATTGCATCTTTGCCATTTCGAGCATTTCAGTATCCGACTCCTCTTTGATCATGGTCTCTGCCTCCTCAATATTGGCTAAAATAGATTTGTAGATTTCTGCTTTAGTAACAATTTTGTTCAAATCCTTGTATTCTTTATTCAATTGAATGTATCGCTTTTGATCTGCAATTACATCCGGCTGAATAATTAAATCAGATACTTCAATAAATCTTTGTTGAACAATCTCGAGTTTTTCTGTCATTTTCAGAGAACTGGGTAGGACACAAATTTAAAGTTTTAAGAACTATCTTTCAAGTTTCTGAAAGTACAACTCATATTTAATTGCTATTTCGTCTTTCATTTTTCGGAGCATAAAGGAGGGTAAAGGAACTTCAAAATCAGATAGAGTCAAATCAATAGCTCCCTGCAACAGAAGTTTGTTTTGCACTAAAGTGGCCTGCGCGGTGATCTTCTTACTCAGTTCAATCCCATGGAAATTCAATCCCCCAACAAATTTCACTTCATTGTCTTTCGATTCGATTTCTTCCGAAAAAAATTCAATTTTGGGAAATTGCAAAACCTCTAATATTTCCAATGCGTTATTATCCCTGTTGCTGTTTTTGCTATCAAAATCCCGGACATACATGGCAATGGCTATTTTTTGAAAAACATCTTGGTTTTGAATCAGTAAACCCTTAACGTTTTGATTGGTTCCTGACCAATCGTGTAAAAAATGAGAGGCTTCATAGGTAATGAATGAATTTTCAGAATCTAATACCCATCTTTCCTGCGCCTGAGAGACCAAAGAAAATACGACAACCCAACAAAACAATAATCTTTTCATATGTCTTAAAATTTAAAAACCAATACAGCGGTGGCATAGCTTACAAAAGTGGTGTAGGCGGCATATTTATGCCAATCTCTGTCCTCCTTTGACCAGGCATTGGTCGCGATCATACCCGAAAAATGAATATAAGCCAGCCACTTGTGCGCCTTGATGGAATTGAAGCCTTTCACTTTTTTTCTGACCAAAGGTGGCGGGGCGAAAAGCGAGAGTCCTGCACCGGTAAAATAGGAAGCTGTAACCCACTTTCCCAAGGTTTTATGCGCATCATAAAGTTCGTAGTCACCATTGTAGAGCTTGCCACCCATAATTCCCTGAGCTACCATTCCCGCCAGTGTCAGATAACCTATGATCTGATGAGATTTTAGCATAAAATTCCTAACCTTCAACTCTTTTTCCCTTTGTTCAATTGAAAGTTTTGAGATACAGGTTTTACGAAAAAGGCCGTTTTTTCCCCATAAAAGCGATTGCGTAAAAATCATTCTTTCTGGAAGTAACTGTTCTTCCATTGTCACCTCTTCTTCAAATAAACCCTCCAAAAGTGCATCTCGCTCTTGGGCAAGCAGAGTTTGGAAAATAAAAAAAGTAAAAAAAATCATTTTTTTCATGCAATGACTACACTTAATATACTAAGATAAATGATTAATACTGAAAAATCCCTTCTGGCGACTGGATCGTTAATTTTTTTTCAGTTGAAGCTTCGACCCTGCCTACAATTTGGGCCTCAATGTCAAAAGACTCTGCAATGTCTATTACTTTCTGAGCTTGTGACTCGGGTAAATAAATCTCCATTCGATGACCCATATTAAATACCTCGTACATTTCTTTCCAACCGGTTCCCGATTCTTTTTGGATCAGTTCAAATAAGGGAGGGCAATCAAAAAGATTGTCTTTAATTACATGCAGTTGGTCAATAAAATGTAAAATTTTAGTTTGTGCCCCTCCACTGCAGTGTACCATACCATGAATCTCTTTTCGATCTACGGTTTCCAAAATCGCTTTTATGACGGGCGCATAAGTTCTGGTGGGAGACAAAACCAGCTTTCCAACATCCAAGGGGGTATCGGTAGGATCTGTCAACGCTTTGGAACCGGAGTATATCAAATCATCCGGTAATTCACCGTCAAAAGTTTCCGGGTATTTTTCTTTTAGAGTATTTCCAAATACATCGTGCCTTGCCGAGGTAAGGCCATTGCTTCCCATGCCCCCGTTGTATTGATCTTCATAGGTGGCTTGCCCAAAAGAGGCTAAGCCCACAATCACATCACCGGCCTGAATATTACCATTATTAATGACCTCATCTCTTTTGATCCTGGCGGTAACGGTAGAATCAACGATGATGGTCTTTACTAAATCCCCTACATCGGCAGTTTCTCCCCCGGTACTGTGAATTTTCACGCCCAGTTGAGACAAGTTGGTCAATATTTCTTCAGTACCATTGATGATAGCAGCAAGTACTTCGGCAGGAATTTTATTTTTGTTTCTGCCAATGGTTGAGGACAACAAGATGTCATTGGTCACCCCAACACAAAGCAAGTCATCAATATTCATGATCAATGCATCTTGGGCAATGCCTTTCCACACCGATAGATCTCCGGATTCTTTCCAGTAAGCATAGGCAAGAGAACTTTTGGTTCCAGCACCGTCGGCATGCATGACCAAACAATGCGCTTTACTACCCGTCAAAAAATCAGGTACAATTTTGCAAAAAGCACTAGGGAAAAGTCCTTTGTCGATGTTTTTAATGGCATTGTGAACATCCTCTTTTTGGGAAGAAACACCTCGCAACCTATACCTTTTGTCTGTCATTTTCTTGATTAGAATTCAAATTTAGTACTATTCTGCCAACACATAAGGCCAGATTTTTTTTATCAGCGACAAAAAAGGAGTTCTCGGTATTTGGCTAATGGCCATAGATCGTCATCTACTACCAACTCTAACTTATCACAGTGATATCTTATATCATCCAAAAAAGGTAAAACTTTTTCACAGTAGGCATAGGCTTTTTTAAATTCATCTTCGATTTTATTCAAAGATTTTCGGGTATCTACCATTTTAACAATCCCCCTGCTGATTTGATCAATATGTCCCGAAATGCGCTCAATGATTTTTAGTTGTACCTCGGCAAATTTTTGGTAGTCGTTACCGTAGATTTCTTTTAAACCTCTTACATTTTCAATCAATATATTTTGATATTTAACAGCGGTTGGGATAATGTGGTTACGAGCAATATCTCCCAATGATCTGGATTCAATTTGAATCCGCATGGTGTATTCCATAAGGTCTACAATATATCTTGCTTTGACCTCACGCTCTGAAAGTACCTTAGTTTGTTCAAAGAGTGCAATACTTTTTTTGGAGATGTAGGCTGTCAGTGCCTCAGGAGTATTTCGGTTGTGACTCAGTCCCCGCTTTTGTGCTTCATTAATCCATGAATCGCTATAACCGTCTCCTTCAAAAAGGATATTCTTTATGCCTTTTAGATTGTCTCTCAAAGCATTGAAAATAGCATCATCTTTTTTCATACCTTTTTTATCGATAAAAGCTTCGACCTCCCTACCAAATTTCTCTAACTGTTGGGCTACTGCAGCATTGAGAACGGTGATGGATTTAGCGCAATTAGATTTAGATCCCACCGCTCTGAATTCAAATTTATTTCCTGTAAAGGCAAAAGGGGAAGTACGATTTCGATCTGTATTGTCTAATAGTATTTCAGGAATTTTACCGATGACATTAAGCTTGAGGTCTGTTTTTTCCTCGGGAGAGAGTTTTCCCCGAGATACATTTTCAAGATCATCCAAAACAGCGGTCAGTTGTTTACCGATGAAAACGGAGAGAATGGCGGGAGGAGCCTCGTTGGAGCCTAATCTACAGTCATTACTGGCACTGGCAATAGAGGCCCTCATCAAGGCCTCATGGGACAAAACCGCCGCAATGGTATTGATAAAAAAGGTCAGGAATTGAAGATTACTCATTGGGGTTTTTCCGGGACTCAAAAGGTTGACTCCGGTATTTGTAGATATGGACCAGTTGTTGTGTTTCCCCGATCCATTAATCCCTTCAAATGGCTTTTCGTGAAACAACACTATAAAATCGTGCTTTGATGCTATTTTGTGCATTAAATCCATGACCAATGAGTTGTGGTCTACAGACAAATTGGCTTCTTCATAAATCGGTGCCAATTCAAATTGACCGGGAGCAACTTCATTGTGACGGGTCTTTAAAGGAATACCCAATTGAATGGCTGTGTGCTCTAATTCTTGCATATAGGCAATCACTCTTGGGGGGATAGAACCAAAATAATGATCATCCAATTGTTGCCCTTTGGAGGGTTGATGACCAAAGAGGGTTCTACCTGTTATGATCAAATCCGGCCGGGAAGCAGCCAACGCCCTGTCCACTAAGAAATATTCTTGCTCCCATCCCAGAGTAGCATTGACTTTGGTTACATTTTTATCAAAGTATTTACAAATTTCTGTTGCAGCGTTATCAAGAGATTGAATGGACTTAAGTAATGGGGTTTTATAATCTAAAGCTTCACCGGTATAGGAGACAAAGATGGTCGGAATACAAAGGGTTTTACCAAATATAAAGGCCGGAGAGGTGGGATCCCAAGCAGTATAACCTCGGGCTTCAAAAGTGTTTCTGATCCCGCCACTAGGGAAACTGGAGGCATCCGGTTCCTGCTGAACCAATTGACTACCGTCAAAATTTTCGATGGATTTACCCGAAGATTGCAGGTCAAAAAAAGCATCGTGTTTTTCTGCCGTACCTCCGGTCAAAGGTTGGAACCAGTGGGTATAATGAGTCGCTCCCTTAGATAAAGCCCATGCCTTGAGTGAAGCCGCAATTTGATCTGCATAAGATCTATTGATTTTTGAACCCTTATTAACTGTATGAACTATTTGGTCAAATGCATCTTTGTTAACGAACTGCTCCATTACTGTATCAGTGAATACATTGCCGGCAAAAAGAGAAGAATATTTTTGTTCGTTTTGGAAAGATTTGGGTTGTTTGTTAAAAAGATTTTGTAGACTATTTTTTCTTAGGTAATTCATAAGTTAAGTGCTTTGGAAACTATAACAAAGATAAATTATAAATGAAAAAATTCAGATAAGTGTCCATAAAATTTGTAAAATCAGGAATTTACCCCCCTAAAAATTAGCGTGTTCACAAAAATGAATAATGATTTTTATAATTGGCTCCCTAGAAAGGGGTGGTATTGGTAAGAAATTTTATTTTTACGAAATTCTAACAAAATTTATAATATATGAACAAGTCTAAATTGGAATACATCTGGTTAGACGGTTACGAGCCGACTGCCAGTTTACGTAGCAAAACAAAAATTGTAAGTGACTTTGGCGGGACGCTAAAAGATTGTCCTCTATGGTCATTCGATGGTTCTTCAACTCGACAAGCCGAAGGAAATTCCTCTGACTGTCTTTTAAAACCGGTTGCCATTTATCCAGATCCAGATCGGAAAAATGCATATTTAGTGATGACTGAAGTTTTGAATGCCGATGGAACCCCTCATGTATCCAATGGTAGAGCCACCATTGATGACGATGATAACGATTTCTGGTTTGGATTTGAGCAGGAATATTTCTTATGGGATCCCGAAACTAACCTTCCTTTAGGCTTTCCCAAAGACCAGACACCACAGGGACAATTTTACTGCTCAGCAGGGGCAAAAAATGCTTTTGGTAGAGAAATGATAGAAGAACATTTGGAACAATGTCTTGAGGCAGGTATCAATGTAGAAGGCATCAATGCCGAAGTAGCATCGGGACAGTGGGAGTATCAGTGTTTCTCAAAAGGAGCAAAAGAAGCCGGAGACCAAATTTGGATTTCCAGATACCTCTTGGAACGTCTGGGTGAAAAATATGGGTTGGCCATCAACTGGCACCCTAAACCTCTTGGAGCTACTGACTGGAACGGTTCAGGAATGCACGCCAACTTCTCCAATGAAACATTGAGAACTTGTGGATCCAAAGAGACATACGAAAAAATTTGTGAGGCCTTTCGACCTGTTGTCAAAGAACACATTGATGTCTATGGGGCCGATAATGACCAAAGACTTACCGGAGATCACGAAACACAATCTATTGATCAATTCAGTTTTGGTGTCTCTGACCGTGGAGCCTCGATCAGAATCCCCATTATGACTGTCGAGAACGGATGGAAAGGATGGTTGGAAGACAGAAGACCAGCTTCTAATGGAGATCCTTACAAAATTGCCAGTAGAATCATCAAAACTGTCAAGTCAGCTAATATTTAATACCACTATATTTATTTAAATAGCTCAAATTATTTGACATGTTAAAATCCCACTTTAATTGTGGGATTTTTTTTTACATAAACAAGGGTAAGATAAAGATACTGTAAAGGGTTATTAACACCAGGCCATCAATCCAGCCCAACCTGGTACCTTTTGGAAAAAATACCAAAGGAAGTATCAAAACAGAAATCCCTAACATCCACCAAATATCATTGTTCAACAAACCGGGGTCTTGAATCACCACTGGGTGGATCATTGCGGTAATACCCATAACGGCAAGGATATTGAAAATATTTGAACCGATAAGATTCCCCAAAGAAATGGCTTTTTCTTTATTGATAATGGCGATGATAGAGGCCGATAGTTCCGGAATACTGGTTCCTATAGAAACAATCGATACACTAATGATCCGTTCACTTACGCCCAAGTTTTGAGCCAGACTTACTGCACCCTTTATTAGAGTCTCTGAACCCAACCATAGAGAAAATCCACCCAATAGAAGGTAAGTCATTGTCTTGGATATCACCAAGGCCTCGTCATCTTCCGGGGCTTCGTCCAAAACCGCTTTTTTTTGAAATTTGATCAAATAGATCATAAAGCACAGGAGCAGTCCAAATAGTATGACCCCTTCATAAGCCACCAACTGATGATCAAGCAGCAGAAAAAGATAAAAAAGTAATGATGCGAAAATCATCATGGGCCAATCCGTTTTGTAAAAACTTGGGGTCACGTCAATAGGTGAGATCATGATGATGATGGCCAAAACAAATCCAAGATTGGCAATGTTTGAACCTACCACATTCCCCAGTGCCAAGTCGGGATGCCCGCTCAATGCAGATTGAACACTAACGATCAGCTCGGGGGCCGAAGTAGCAAAGGATACCACCGTCATTCCGATAACGATCTTGGGAATAGAAAAACGAAGTGAAAGAGCCACAGCAGCACGCATCAGCCAGTCTCCTCCCTTGATCAATAGAAATATACCAACCGCAACCGCTACAAAAGCCATAGAATAAATTTAGGCAAAGATAGTGTATAGGAATTAAACGCTATTCTATGGTATTGAAAGCAAAAAATCATTTCAAAATTTGTTCATGGATGGCCTACTCTACCATTAAAAAAAGAAACAAAAGAGTACAAATATTTAGTTAAGGAAAAGACTAAGCCCCAAATTAAGGCACAGGAACAATCCTAATCTAAATTACTTATTTTCAAGTACTTACAGAGATGCTTCGGTACCCTTAATGCGTTAGCTATGGGGTTACGCGACATTACCCATTTATTAATTTAATATATATAACAATGCAAGAATCGATTCACTTTAAAACAACAAAGCAAAAAAAAGAAGCTCTAAATGATAGGGCTTAGGCTATTTTGATAATTGATTGTAAATCTCTTCTTCAAATGACGTAAATAAATTATAGGAGTTATAGTCGTTAAAGGGAAGTAATTGAGACATATATACCAATGCAAACTCATTTTTAAAGTCTATTGTAAAATAGGTGTTAAAGTAACCCGCCCAGTATGCAGTGCCTTTTGGCCTCACCTCTGAATTTTCGTCATACCCCCATGCAAGTGTCCAATTATCATAACTATCCATGAAGCTATCTTTATCGCCCCTTGGATTTAAGTCCATATCAGGTGAATCAACATTTCTCCAAATTTGTTTGAAATCGGAAAGTTGTGGAGTATTCATCAAATCAAAAGTTTTCTCTTTTATTAGCTGTCCATTCTGATATTTACCTTTATTAAGCATACATAAAAGAAATTTTCCATAATCCTCTGCTGAACTAAACAAGCCTCCACCAGCATTAAATTTTTCGACTTTATTTGGTGTCTTAAATTCTTTTTTAATTAACTCATTCGTGTTTCGATCTCTATTTAAGCTTCCCACAATAAGATGGTGAAGGTTTTCTGGTACGTTATACCATGTGCTATCCATACCTAATGGTCCTGTGATATTCTCTCTTAGATAATTTTCTAAGTTCTTCCCTGATACTTTTTCAATTAATCTACCAACCCAATCTATATTCGTACCGTACATAAAACTACTCCCTGACTCAAATAATCTTGGCTCGTATTCACTATCCCAATCAATCTCTTTCTTAATATTTTGCCAATTTTTAAGCCTATTACTATTAAACCAGTAACCAAACCCAGCAGTGTGTGTCAAAAGGTGCCTCAATGTTATACTCTTCGTGGGTTTTACTATTTGGTTATCTGAGTCTAGAATTTTTATGCTTGACATCTCAGGTAAAATTTCGTCTAATGGCTCATCAAGAGATATTTTATTTTGTTCAACTAGTTGAAGAGCTGCGACAACTGCTATAGATTTTGTCATTGACGCAATTCTGTATATATTTCCTTTATTAATTGTATCATTCCTATCCCATCTTGATGGTCCAAACGAATAAAACTCTGTTGTTCCATCCTTATTTATTTTTCCCATAACTGCTGATGGAATATCATATTGTTTGCTTAAAGAATTAATGTCTATAGCTTTATCTTGTGCACACGAAATTATCGTTATGCCTATTATAAGTAGTATAATTTTTTTAATTGAATGAATTATTTAGAGTTTGAAATTAATAAATTTTTGGGTTATAACTATATAC
>VMHT01105444.1_pt1 | contig 17238 bp, 35 predicted proteins | sample 4693611 | NCBI WGS metagenome assembly VMHT01 (sample SAMN12280063, study PRJNA550983) | marine metagenome | isolation source: seawater sampled from same location over 5 years 0.02-0.2 micron viral filtrate | place: USA: collected off the coast of southern California halfway between the port... ...
ACATAAAGTACACAATGGAAAGGTGTATTGGACACAAGGAAATAATGCACAACCTGTTGCAGATGGAAGATGTTGTGATAGGTGTGATGTAGGAATAGTTATTCCTACTAGATTTAGTAATATAATGGAGATGAAAAAATGAGAAAAATAATGATAATAGGAGCAGGGGGAATTGGAAGTCATCTAATATCCTTCTTAGATAGAATAGGAATATATGATATAACAGTGTTTGATGATGATAAAGTAGAGAAGAAGAATCTAACATATCAAAAGTTTAGTGAAGCACATATCGGTATGAACAAAGTTGATGTGTTCGGTAATGTAAAGTCTGAACCATATCGAGTATTAGTTGAAAAACAATTGAAGGGCTATGACTTAGTAGTTTGTTGTGTAGATAATCTTGCAACAAGAAGATTAGTTTATTCTCAAGGTTTTGGTGATGATGCTAAACTTAATTGGTTAGACTTAAGGGCTCAAGCAAGAAACGCCGCTTTAATTTCATATAAGATAGACCCAAATCTAATGGATACTTTATTAGCAGGGCCGGATGGTTCTTTTAGTTGTCAAGGTTCGGAGTGGAACGGGAAGGCTGAACAGATTAACTGTATGCACGTTGCTATTGCAGGTGCGGCAACTCAATGGATACAAAAATGGTTTAACAATAATGATGACGTAATTGATAAGATGGTGATTAATATATGAGTAGTGAAGAACATATAGATGATTTAACAGAAGATGAAGTAGATAAAGTAATGGACGTTATATCAACTGATGGTTATTATCTACAAGCACAAATTGTAAAAGTTACATGTCCTGCTTGTGGAGAAGAATTCTTAGGAACTAAAAGACATGCCGGAGGTTTTATTTCCGGTCATAGTGTTTATCATGAATTCGTAAATAGTCAAGACCTTATCATAAGTAAAATGGGAGGAATCTAAAATGAAAGCAGGAGTAAGAACAAGATACTTTAACAAGTTTAAAGCAAGACATAAAAATTACCTAGCAGGTAAATACAGAATAAAAGGAGAAAAATAAAATGATAACAAAACAAAAAACACTAAGCGAAATAATAATAGAAATGGATTCAAAAGAATTAGTTGAATTTAGAGATGTACTTAATAGAAGAATTAGAGTTTTAGAAATATTAAAGAGATGAATAAAATGAATATGGAAGAATTAGAAATTAAAAATGAAGAATGGCAAGAAGAAATAAGAAAGATATGGGATATCGTAAAAGATGTCGCAGAATTTGTATATCCTAGTAATAGTACAGAAGTTTTCTTAACTACAATATGGAATCAATCAATGGATGCATTTGATAAACCAAGAGAAGTACAAGTAATAGTAGATGATAATGATGAACTTTATATTAGTGTAGGAACACCTAGTTTTGTTTCTTTTGAGAATCAAACTAATCAATTAAAAGGTATGAAGTTACCAATTAAATGTTGGATACATACTCATCCTTTTGGTCAAGCATATTGGAGTGGTACTGATTGGGCTACAATTAATAAATGGAGAAGTACTAATGAAGATGGTAGTTATCTTAATTTAATGAAGTCTGCAATAGTATTAGGTGATAATCAATATATGGCTCACAATTTAGAAACAGATATTGCAAAGAAAGTATATTATGGTATGTTAAAACAAGACAATGGAGTTGAAGAAGAATGAGTAAAACAAGACAAACAACTTTAAAGGAATTTGAACCATCTAAAACAAGACAAACTAAATTAACAGAGTTTGGATTAGTCCTACTAATCCTCTCTGCTTCTATAGCAGGTTGTGCAGAAATTATACCCGACCCACCATCAGAGTATGATAGTGTTAGTGGGTCTTTTGATACATATGATAACAAAACTATTCCTGTAGTTGCTATTGGGAACAATACGACATACCTACAGATTATTAGCATTACATATAATATGACTAACTCTAATAATGAAACATTTGAAATCAATGGATATGTATTTCAAGAAGGAACTGATTTTGTATTTAATTATGGTTACGCTCTAGATATTGGTAAAGTGTATTTGCATTTTGCTTATCTTGAAAATACTTCTTATACATATGAAGTATATTATTCTGAAAGGATTGTATAAGTATGGATAAAGTACATTGTTGGTTGTGCCACAAAAAAGCAATAACAATTTTTTCGGATATAAGTCTGAGCATACTAACTGAATTGACTGAATCTATAGCAGAACATCGAAAACAAGGTTCTCCTCAACTTATAATTAATCAATTAGAAGATATTAGAACACATATAGGACATGCACATGACCTATTAAATAATGAGGTTGTTTAAATGAAGAAAGCAGTAACGATTAGATTTCCTGCTCCACTTCCTGCGGAAATACCATGTCCTATTTGTGAAGGAAATAAATGTATAGTCTGCAATAAAACAGGTAAAATAAAAATTACTGTTGATGCGAAAGTTCCAATTCAAAGAAGTTTAATTGTAAAATATTTTGCTGAACATCTTAATGAAATGGCTACTGAATTAACTAAACAATATGGTTTATCTCCTGAAGTAGAAACAGAAGATATGATTGTTATTGATAATAAAGAATATGAAATAGTTAAAATAAGTAGTTTGGGTGGAGTAATATGGATAGCGAACAGAGTAGACGAACTAGAATCTCCTAGATATTTTAGTTCATTTACTAAACTACAACAATTTAAACAGGGTTGGTCATTATGAAAGATGAAAAAATAATAGTAAGAATACCTAGAAATGCAACTAGTGAATTAGTTGTAAGAACGGCAGAATATTGGAACATACCAATAGTAGATTTACGATGGTATACTGATGGTAAACCTACACGTAAAGGTATAAGAATGAACATGGATGAATTAGAACATCTAGGTAAAGCAATAAATAAAATAATAGAAATAAATAAGGTGAATAAAAATGACGTTAATGAAATTCGCAAGAATGTGTGAAGCAATAGAAATGGCTAATAGTAATATTAGAAAACAAGAAATAATATCTCAATCAATTAGAACATTTTCTAATCCTAGTATAGTGTTAGATGTTCTATCTGAACAGTTAGAACCTAACAATATTGGTGTTAAAAAAGCAAGAATATGGTTAGCAGAAATGTTAGAAGTATTTGAAGACGAAGTAATTGCAAGTGAAAACTTATGGGGTGATTTAGCAGAAGGTATCTATCAAATGGTACTAGAACCTAAACAAGATACTTCTATGACAATGAAATCATTATTAACATTGTTAACATTAGATTGTTCTTCTAAAAATAACACTTCATTCTTAATATTAAAAGCAGAATTGGCTAAAATGACAGGATTAGAAATGAAATGGTTTGTTAGATATTGGTTAAGAACACCAAGAAACGGAATATCTTCTTCTAATGTTTATAAGGCGTTAAAAACACACTTTGGTGCAAGTTATAATGTAAAGTATAATAATTATCATAGCCCTAGTGCTATCTATTCTAGTTTAGTTAACAATGTTATTCTAAAAGAAAAAGGTGATGTTGGAGTATTTGTTAAACCAATGTTGGCTAAAAAATATGAAGGTAAAGTTCCTGATAACTATATCATAGATACTAAGTATGATGGTAATAGATATCAAATGCATATCAGTAATAGTGATGTTATTATTTTTAACAGAACAGGTAAGATTGTTACTGAACAGTTTAGAGATATTGCTTCACTTCAAGATATATCAATTTGTAAAGATATGATATTAGATTGTGAAATATATCCTATTAATGTGGATGGCTCTCCTGCTGAACATAAAAAGTTAGCAACAAGAGTACATTCTAAAAATAAAGTACAAGCAATGATAGATTGTCCTGTTAAATTAGTTGTATTTGATATACTATATGTTGATGGGAAATCTTTGATTGAAGAACCCTATCATATTAGATTAACTAAGTTACGGTCAATGATAGATAAGAAATATATTACAGAATTCTTTTCTACTAACGTATTAGGTAAATATGAAGATTCATCAGATTTAATTCAATCATATAATATTGCAATCAATCGTGGGTTTGAAGGTATTATGATTAAAGACTTAGATGCACCATATGCTATTGGTAAAAGAAATAATTGTTTACTAAAACATAAACCCCCTACAATTAATTTAGATGTAGTTATAGATAGTGCAAAGTATGGTGAAGGAAATAGAAGTGATGTCTTTGGTTCATTCGGTATCTCTGTAAGAGATGAAAGTGGATATGTAAATGTTGGTTCTGTTGGAACAGGATTTTCGCAGATGGATTTAATTAAATTAACTACAGACTTAAAGAAAATTGTAGATAAATATGATAAAGATATTTTCTATGTTTTACCTAGAATTGTATTAGAAGTAACATGTGATTTAATTTCACAAGATGCTGATGGTAATTATGGATTACGATTTCCTAGATTAGTTAAAATTCGTGATGATAAATTCCCTGCTGATATTAACACACTAGAAGATATAAGGAGTAATATTTAACTACCTTACTGTTGAGTCATGTACATGCTAAGTAAGGATGAACTGCGAGGCATTTTACTCTCTCTTCCTACGGCTGAAATTAATATATCGAAAGATAAAAACACAAACGTAGGTTATAGAGTAAGACTTAGGGTATCTATTAGAGGTCAACTAAAATTCTTATTTGCAATAAGAAGAAGTTTACTTCAACATGAAATAGGAAGTAAAATTAATCCTATGGAAAGTAAAAATAGACCGCGTCCTGTTTTATACATAACAGGAACTTCTAATCTAGAAAATCTTTATGAATCATTTTCATTACATAGCAATGCATCCAATGTAAATTGGAATAACTTTGCACATGTATTGTGGATGGTCAGACAAGATAAACATTTAACCCAAAATGGACTTGATAATATATTAAAAATAAAGGGGTTGATTTAATGTTATGTGCTAGATGTAACTTAAGGGAAACTGAAAATCACCTTTGTTCGTCTTGTGTTGTTAATACAACATTACTAGACAAATCAAAACATCTAGTATCTGATGAAGAGATATTAGACTACCACGCAATGCGACAAAGTTTACTTGGTTGTAGGGAATGTGGTAATAAACTATTCGGATTTAAAGCCGGAGTAAAATATGAAGAAAAAATAAAATGGTTTATCATATCCATTGATTGTAGAAAATGCAATACAGAATATGATGAATTAGTAGAAGTGAGGATTATAGATGAGTCTAATAAACACGATAAAGGAACACAATGAGTATAAACCAATAATAATAGTAGGACAAGACGTAACAGAAAAAATAAATAAAGCATTAACTTTTGTTTCAAATAATCCAATTATAAAATATGCCAATGAGTATGACATAACAGATAACTTTAGTATACCCATAGACGTAGGAATTATAATTAGAGAAGCAAACTATAAGCCAAATACAGAATTAGTTCGCAAAACTATATTAGAATATAGAGGACAAGTTGTATTACTTTCTGATAATCAGAAAGATGTACCTAAGTCTATTTACAATTTATGTAAATTAAAACGTGCAACTAAGAAAGTATATTCAGATTACTTAAAAGAAATTGCACCTAGAGCATCACCATCTAAGAAATATGATATAGATATATATCCTATGGTTGGTGAATATCTTAAAAATGCAGATAGAGAAGAAATCGCTTACATGCTAAAGAATAATAAACCATCAGATACACAGTTCCTATCTTGGTTAACTCCCAATATGCATCCCAATAAATTAGCATACATTGATTTTGCAGTTAAAAGAAAGTTAAGTAATGATTATTTTTATGAAATGTTATCTTATGTTCATGATGGTAGAATGTATAGAAAATTAGTAATGCCTACAAGGAATTCATATTCTGTAGTTCCTAAGATATGTAGAAAACTTAAACTTAAAAAATCAGATGCACATCTATTAAAATCTTTATTGCAAGATGGAGAGTTTTTAGAATATGCAAAAACAAAATTAGACAATACTGAATGTAAAGTATTAGGTATTGGAAATAAAAAGAGAAAGAAAAGATATGCCCCAATAAAACCAAAACAATCTCTAGGGGCATGGTTATAATAAAGGAGGAATAAAAATGAATATATTTATACTAAATGAAGACCCAATAAAAGCCGCCAAAGATATGTGCAACAAGCACGTTGTAAAAATGCCAACTGAAAGTTTACAAATGATGTCAACTATTGCAGACCACTTAGGATTTGATAGTCCATACAGACCTGTAATGTTAAACCATCCTTGTACTATTTGGGCTAGGAAATCTAAACAAAACTTTGAGTTTCTAAAAACTCATTGTGAAGCATTATGTGAAGAGTATAGTGTTAGATATTATGGTAGAATACACAAAGTACAAATCACATTAAAAGAATATGAATCTGTTTGGGAACAGGTTTTACAAGAATTACCCGATATAGGATTAACTGAATTTGCAGTAGCCATATCAGATGATTCTATTTGTAGAAGAGAAGAAAACTTTGACACATTATCTGTTGTAGAAAAATACAGAACGTACTATGTCAAAGATAAAATTTCCTTTGCTAAATGGAAATATGGAATACCAAAATGGTTTTCATTAATGAAAGGAATGAAAGGAGTGAGAATATGAATTTGAAAGAATGGAGAGAAGATTTTGATTATGATATAGGACACAAAGGATATATTGTATATAATGGTAAATATTTTGAAGGTGAAGTTGTTAAAAAACTGTATCATGAAAATGGTGCTAGAAAAGGTTCGACTGTTGAATTCATATCAATACGTTATAGAAATGGTAAAACTAAAATTGCTAGAACAGATAGAATTAAATTATTTTCTAAAGAAGAAATTAAAAAAATGGAGGAATAATAAATGTTATGGACAGAAAAATATAGACCAAAGAATATTAAAGAAATATACGGACAAACTAATTTTGTATTAGATGCAGAACATTGGTTACAAAATAAAGAAATGCCTAATCTATTGTTGTATGGTGTAGCGGGTGTTGGTAAAACAACTGCGGCTATAGCCTTAGCCAATGATTTACTAGGTGAATTCAAAAGAGCAAACTTCTTTGAGATTAATGCTTCCGATGATAGAAAGTTAGAAACGGTTAGAACTAGAATAAAAGAAATAGCATCTACGAGTAAAATTGGTGAAGTTCCATTTAAAATAATATTATTAGATGAAATGGATGGTATGACAAGAGATGCACAAAATGCATTAAAAAGAATTATGGAAAGATATAGTTCTAATTGTAGATTTATTATTACATGTAATAGTAGACATAAGATTATATTTCCTTTACAATCTAGATGTGCAAATTATCTATTTAGTAGATTATCTGATTCTGATATGTTACAAGTTATGAATTCAGTTTTGAACAAAGAGGCTATATTAAGCGTATCTAACGATGATTTGGAAAGGTTCATAACCTACCTGCATGGAGACATAAGAAGAGGGCTCACGGAATTACAGGCATCAGTTTCTAGTAATTCTAGCCTTATATATCAAATAGATAAAAACTTAGAACCATATACTAAAATATTAGAATTAATAAATACAAATGAATATACGAATTGTTTAGAGAAGGTGCATAAATTGTTATATCAATCAGTAGACATGAAGACTATATGTGTTAATTTACATGATACTATAGTTAAAAGTGATTTAGAGTCTAAGAATAAATTCAAATTATTAAGAGTTGTAGGAGAGTGTGAATGGAGAAGTAGTAATATGACTCCGAAAGTTCTAGCCTCTTGGATGGTAGGTCAGATGATATGAATGGAGTAGGAGTAATAATAATATTTATTATGTTAAGATTTATATTGACTAGTTCAAATAGGAGAAGATATTAAATGAATAAATTAGATTTGAATAACGATGGTGTTGTAGACCATAAAGATGTAGCACATCTTTTACTACGATACGAGATAATAGTGTTAGGTGGTGCGTTACTAATAGTACTACCAATATTAAACACTTTAAATTATATTAGTGTAGATTCCAACTTCTTTTGGATATTGTGTGGCTTAGTCATGCTAACAGAAGGAATGGTAGAAATAAAACAAATGAAAAAAATAAATAAAAAGGAGAAATAAGAATGAATGAAGAAATAAAGAAAGAAATAAAGAAAGCGGCTGAATTGCTCGGTATGTCCGAGACAGATGCGATTACTAAGTTTGAGGACATATGTACTCAAAATGGTATTGATGCATCTAAAGAACCTCTAATGGCGAGGGCATTGTGGAGACAATTTTTCTCTAGTGCTAGAAATGTACTAAAGAGAAGTGAATCACAATCAAATACATCGAATCAATCTGATTCGTTATTTAAATCGGCATTTGGATTCTTTATTGCTCTAGATGAAGCAAGAGACATGATGGCTATTCAGAGACAAAGAATTGTTAATGAATATAGAAGAGATAGTAATACAACATTTAGTCTTGGTAAAGTAGCAATATTTACTGCAATAGAAAATGAAATGTTTGAAGGTCGTATGATGATGAACGGAGAAGAGAAGGTAATACAAACTAAAACTATTCCTAACAACAATGTAGATTTAGAAGATGGAACACATTTAGTTCCTATTGATTCTAATAGTGCAGATTGGAATAAAAAGAATTATGGTAAACCTTTGGCTAAAGAAGAGTTTAGAAGAAGTGGTGTTTTTATCGGAGAAGTAAATGGTAACTTTGGTAAGTACTTCTTTAATTACAAGGGTACATCAAGTAAAACTTTTAGTCCTACTACTTTTGAGTATGTACACTTTACTTGTATACTAAACTCTAATGATAGTAGTAAGATTCATGGAGCAACAAATAAGACTATGGATTCTTTAATCTATAATGTAGATTTACCGGATGATTCTGAATTAAAGAAAGATGTTTCAAAGACAGATATTAAAGAAATGTTAATTATGTATTCAGAAGGAAATTATAGTCCTCTAATTGACTTAAGTAGATTCCATGATACTGTTAATGATAAACCCTATTCTGATAGGTTTGTCTTTACAGATGGTAATGCAACAAGTATCAATATGACTCCTACTAAGAATGGTAATAGGATTTTAACCTTAGATGATTTGAATACTGATTTTGACTATGAAGGTGATGGATGGAGTGGAACTACATGTTGGATACCATCTCATATAAATATTGATTTTGGTATTGGTTCTAATGTTATCGTAGTAGGTAGAACATCACAAAGTACTGATGATAATGGCGACCCACAACCACCATCTATTAATGTAAATGGTATGTATGTCATTAAGGCTAGAGGTGGAAGCCCCGAAGCAATAGACTTTGTAGAAGAAGACACAGAAAATTGGTTCTTTGACTGATTAAATCTTTGAGTAGCCGAACTCTCCCCATATCGGTCAGAAGGGTGAAAAGCCCTTCATCAAAATAATGGAGAAATTAAAATGAATGAATATAAAATAACAAATAATGTAATACACGGTAAAAGTTTTGCATTCCCTATGGGTAATGCAGACTTTACTACTTGGAGACAGAATGAAGATACAGGAGAATATTGGTTAAAATTCCATTTTCCTTCCGGTAAAGAAATTAGACTTAAAGTAACAGAAGAAGAATTAAACGATATTGTCCACAATTGGACAGACGTAAATATAAATTATAATGGTGATAAGAATGAGTTGGAATGTTAAGAAAGATGAAACAGTAGAAGTAATAAGTTATGAAGAAAGAAAAAAAGCCATACGCTTACAGATTAAAGAGCGTATGACTAATGATAAAGAATTTTTATTATTAGGAGTAGTTGGTTTACCTAAAACAGGCAAAAGCGGAACTGCAATGGATTGTCGAACAGAAGAAGAAAAGAAAGCAGGTATGAAAGTATTAGTTTTAGATTTAGATGATGGTTGTACTGCTACATGGAATGCTTCTTGGAAAGATGAAAATATAGAAATCTATGTTCCTAATGTTCTAAAGACAGATGGTAGTTGGGATTGGGAACAAACTTTTCACAATTGTCATGCTTGGTTAGAATATGCTAATGAATGTATTGCTGAAGGAAATGTAAAGGCAGTAATTCTAGATGGTGTTGATAAAGTTAATGAAGGTTCTAGTGATGTACTAAGGGAAGCCTTAGTAAAGTCAAACAATAAAGGAAAATCTATTATACATGATATAGATTCAATAAAGGTTCAACCTTTAGATTGGAAGATTAGAAATAGAGTGTATAATAGGATACTAAATCCTTTTATTGCTCTAAAAACAAATAGGATATTAATAACACATTTAAAACCTATTTATGAAAATATAAATGTACCTACACCTGTAGGTTTTGAACCGGATTGGCATAAGTCAACTCCACAAAGATTGCTACAGATACTTACTGTCTCTAAAATAAGAAGAGGAGATAAGACATTGTATCGTGCAACCCTAGATGATTGTAAAACTAACCCAAAATTAGTTGGAAAATCTTGGGATATCTTTGAAGTATCTAAAACTGATAATAAGTGGATAGGTATTGAAGAATATAAAAATGGAGATTTTAAGTGAGAAACATGTCTGATAGACAAGAATGGAATATAAATATAAATGCAAATAAATTAAAAGAAGCACTAGAAGATGTAGCCTTAAAGGGTAAATATTTTGATGGTATGGCTAGTAAAAATAGTCGTCTTTCAGAACATGCGTACATACAAATTTATCAAAATGGTTTGTTTATATGTAATGCAAATGAAGCAACGGCTTGTTTAATTTATCTTTCATTAGATGAAGGTGAAAATATTCAACATGGTGTATATGCAAATTTAACAAGTCAAAGAGTTATAGTAGATATAGATAAGACTACTAAACTTCTTAAGACATTTAGTTCTAATGTAGACATTATGGTATCAGATTTTATAACATTTTCTGATGAACTTATTACTAGTAAAATGCCTAAAGTTCTAGAACATACATCTATTGTTATGATTGATATGTTAATAGCATATTTTCAAAATAACTCTCTTGAATTATCTCAAGACGATACTATGAAAATATTTAGAAAAACTACTTTTGAAAGTAAAATTACTGTTTTAGATACAGAATTTGTAGACGTAGTAGAGGCTTGTAATATTATGAATTTAGCAAAGTATAAATTTGAATTCGGAGAAGATACTCAAGAATTATTTATTTCTTCTAACAGAAGTGAAACTGAAACGTTTACTATGATAGTTCCTACTATACACACGGCAGGTCAAAGTTCTACTGTTGAATTTACGGGAGCATTTCATAAATTTATGAAAGGAGTTTTCCAAATTCACTTGAAGGATGATGCTCCTGTATTATTAACTTCTACTAATAGAATATTAGTTAAAGCCCCTTATTTGAGGTATTAAAATGATAATTAACAAAATAGAAACAGGAATAGGATTGAGTTACAAGGAGGACGGTAAAAGAATAATAAAAACTATACCTTACTCTGAGTATCCATCTTATTTCTATATACACGAAGACCAAATTAAACCGAATAAGATTAAAATTAAAGATAAGTGGGGAAGATTTGATTTAGAACTTAATTATGAAAGTAATGAGGAATATAAAAATCTAGAAAATGAACCTTTAGTAAAGGTTACATGGAAGCCAAACCATAGTCGTTATGTATATAATGTTAGAAGGTTTTTTGAAAAACAAGGTAATGAAGATTTAATTCATCATACTTATGAAGCAGATGTTAAACATGAATATCGCTATGCTATAGATAATATAGATTCTATTAAAGAGTATGAGATGACTAAACTTTATTTTGATATGGAGTGGATGCAAGGTGGAGAATATGATGAACAAATTACTTGTATTACTTGTAGAATTGATAATGAAGATTTTTGTTATTATTGGCTACCAAATGAAGGAACAGAAGCAGATGTTATCAATGACTTTTTAGATAAGATAGTCTCTGTTGATGCAGACATGATTATATCTTGGTTCGGTTGGAAGTTCGATATCCCTAAGTTAATTGAAAGAGCAATTGCTAATAATATAGATATTAGAAGAATATCACCTTACTCACAAATAACAGGAGTTTATCTTAAGAAAGGAGATATAGAATACAATGATGAAATAATACATAGGTATTCTCCTGTTAGTCAACCAATTAAAGGTAGAATTGTAGTACCATTAGATTTAGCATTTGAAAGACAATGGAATGATTCTCAAAGAGGAACACTACCTTCTATGGCTTTAGATTATGTATCTGAAACTATATTAGGTAATAAGAAGTTAGTAAGTACTAAATTTCCTGATAAGAATGAATTCTTTCAGAGAGGTTGGTTAGAAGATACAGATACTTATCTTGAGTATGCTATTAAAGATACACAATTAATTTCTGATTTAGATAATAAGATGAATATTACAGATTCTATTTTATCTTTACAAAGATTATTAGTTGCTCCATTCGATGCTTGTTTTTATGCAAGCAATATGGGTACGATTTACTTTTCAAAAACGGCATATTGGAAAGCCCCTACAGGACGAAAAACAGGGCGTAAAGATTACGATGGTGCAATGGTGTATAATCCTCTAACGGAAGGCACAAACGGCCTTCATTGGGGTGTTGCGGCCTTCGATTTTGCAGGTCTTTATCCTTCAATGATGGTTGCTAGAAATATTAGTTGGGAGACTAAAAGTATAGAACCTACATCATTCGCAGTAAACCTTAGTACACCTAAAGATTTTAGTAATACTAACCATGAAGATATGTTATATTATAAAACTGATGAGTTAGGTATGTTACCAAAATCAGTTCTTAATCTAAAAACATTAAGAGACTTATACAAAACAAATAGAAAAAATGCTTCATCAGATGAAGAATATAATAAATGGGATTCTAATCAATTAGCAGTTAAAAGATTAATGGCTTCATTTTATGGAGTATTAGCATATCAAGGATTTGGTTGGGCTGATGTTGACTTAGCCGCTAGTATAACTGCTAGTGCTAGAGAAGCAATTAGAGAAGCCGCATTTAAAGCGAGGAAATTATAATGGCTAGAACAGATAAAAGTAAACCAATAAGAAGAGAATGTACAGTTTGTCATAAAACATTTAGATTAGCAAAACGAGATGTAAGAAGATGTGCAACTTGTGCTAGAAAAGCAAGGGAGGCTAGAGCAAATGGTAAATCCCTTTGATGATGATATCTGTTTTTATTTAATTTTAATTTTATATGGATTATTGGTTTGGTCTATTAGCCATAAATACTCTGAAGAAGATATACAACTTATAGATAATAAGGAGGAAAAGAAATGAATAGATTTAGATTAGCAAGTGTTAAACATGCAGAATATGAAATATACAAAGGTATGTTAGTTAACAAAAGAGATGAACCAATACAGAGAACTATGCAAAATATTTTTGATAGAGTAGTACCAAAGGGTGATAAAGTAGCCCTTAAAAGATGGAATACTGCAATAAAAAATGTAAAACTTCAAATGGAAAACAAAATGGAAAACAGAAAACAATATTTACCAAAAAATCATATAGACGGAGATGAGATATAATGGAAATTAAATGTATAGTATGTAATAATATGTTTAATTTACGTGGTGGTCTTTATGGTCAATCCACAAAACGTTGTGGTAAATGTTATTTAGAATGGAAAAAAGAAATAAGGAGGAATAAAAAATGACAAATTTAATGTCGCAATGTACTTGCGGTTGGTTAGGATATACAGATACTTTAGTATTAAACGGTATTCCTATATGTCCTATATGTAATAAGCAGTTTTCACATATTAGATGTGAAGGTTGTGGAGAATAAATAAGGAGTAATAAAAATGAATAATAAAATAAATAAAAATAAAAAGATAAGTGTAAGTGTTAGACCAATACAAACTAGAAAAATACATGGTGGCTTTACATGTGAAGCATGTGGTCATACTCTAAGAAGAGAAGAATTAGCATGTCCTTGTAGGGGTGCTTACTAATGAGTAATATGAAAAGATACATGGAAGAAGTATATGCATGTGCTAAAAGAACTAGAGAAATACCACATGATATGGATTTTGAAACTTGGCAAGTTATATTTCTTTCCAAACATACGGAGGAAGAATAATGTTAATGTATAGTTTATCATTGATAGGTGGATTTGCATTAGCAAAATGGGCAGTACCTAGAGTACCTTCATTAAAAACAGAAAGGTATCATTTACATCATTGGATATGGTCATCAGCAATACTCATAGGTTTTATGTTTATTACTGTTACAGATATTACTATTGGTTTATTTACAGGTATTGCTTTACAAGGTTTAACCTACAAAAATTGGGGGTTTATAAAAAGAGATGATACTGTACATCTTCAAGGTATTATAAATGACCCAAATGACCCAATACAAGATGGAGTTGAATGACCTTGAAAGTAGTTTACGGACACACAGATTCAATCTATGTACAAATAGATAGTTTAACAAAGGCTAAAGAAACAGTAGAAATCATTAATGAACATGTTAGAACTATTTTTCCTAACATATTAGAGTTAGATGAACACCCTGTAACTTTAGAATTTGAAAAATACTTTCATAGTTTAGGTGTTGGAGCAACTAAAAACAGAAACGCCGGATTAATAACTTGGAAAGAAGGTAAAAAATTAGAAGAAATGGAATTTACTATGACAGGATTTACTGCTAAAAGAGTTTCAGAAACTAAATTAGCAAAAGATGTTCAAATTACCACACTTAAAATGTGGGTTAATGGAGATTCAGAAAAAGATATAGTAAGTTATCTTAATAATACTTATGAAAAGGTACGCTTTGGTAACATTTCTAAGTCTCAAATAATAAAACGTAGTAGATATAGACCTGCAAGATTTACTGTTGTATGTAAAACTTGTAAGCGTACTTCAGATTTAAATAATTTATGTTGTAACGAGAAAACTTGTTGCGGACAACCTATTTTAGAAACAAGTGAAGGTAAAAGACCTACTATTGGTAGCAATGTAGAAGGAGTTTTGTATTATAATAGCAATAATGAAATTCCTATAGATGATTCTCACTTATATCTTAAGATTAATAATACTCATCTTAAGAAATATTTTCATCCTATTAAGGGTGAATGGGTAAAACCAAACTTTGTAGCAGAATTAAAGGAAGCAGACTTTGAAAAGTATGTTCCTCATTGGGATTTCTATGCTGATACAGTAGTAAAAAAAGCAGAACCCATATTCAATGCTATGGATTGGGATATTAAACAAGTAATGAAAGATAGCAAACAGAAAACTTTAGAGGAGTGGTTTTAATGAAAGAATATACATATCAATGGAATGCCAATAATGCAGATAAAGAAGATTTACCAATACTAAAAATAACCAAATCTTCATTTGGTTCTTTTCAATGGTGTCCTAAAAAGTATGAGTATAATTACATAGAGAGATTACCACAAGAAACTTCTGATGCTATGTGGAAAGGTACAATTGTTCACAATGCTAGAGAAGATTTCTTTAATCAGTTTGATATTAAAAAAGCAGAAACTCTAAACAAAAGTGAGTTAGTTGATTATTGTATGAGTTTATATCCTATAGATGATAATACAGATATGTATGAAACTATGTCAGTATTTGAAGCAAATAGATTTTTAGAATCTGTAAAGGAAGAAACAATAAATCAATTTTTACCTGTAGTTAATGAAGCAAAGTTAGATGCTGAAATTATTATAGGTAGAAATGATAATGCAAAATTTCCTTTGCAGAGGGATTATATTGTTCACCTTCAAGGGATTATAGATAGAATGTTTCAAGACGGTCAAGCCTATATTCCTATGGAGTTAAAAACAGGTATATGGAAAGATTACAAAAAAACAATGATGAGAAAGGAAATGGCCTTTTACAAGTTATTGTTTGAAAGTGCAGAAGAAACACAACTTATAGAAAACAAATTAGATAGTAGTATACCAATTACACATTGGTCATGGTATTATCCTGCGTCAAATTATGTGTATGTTGAAGGAGTAAAAACTTCTAGTGCAACCGCAGTTAAAAATGGATTGGCAGAGTTAATCCATGCATATGAAAATAGAAATTTTCCTGCTAAATACTTTGCAAGAACTTGTGCATCATGTAGTTATTTTGGAATATGTGATGCGGCAAATACAGAGAGTTGGTTATAATGAGGAATAAATATGAGTAAAATAGAAAAGATAGTAATAAATAAAATAGAAACAAGAGCAGAAATTGGTGAACGTAAGTATAATACAACAATGGAAAGAGATGATTTGACAAGAAAAGCATGGTTAATTCATGGACAGGAAGAGTCTCTAGACCTTGCAATTTACTTAGAAAAATTAATACAATTGGAAGAAGAAGAAGCCTTTAGATATAATAGATACAAGAATATTGTATGTAAGTTTGATGAGTTCATGTGTAATAATGAAACACCCGAAAACGTACATAGTTATTGGAGTGAAATGTTTAATATGTTTCCGGCAAGAATGGAGGAAGAATAATGAAATGGTGTCCGTGTTTAGTGGATTCAACATTATATGCAAATGTTAAATGTCCAATACATGATAAGGAGGAAGAATAATGTTTGGTAGTCTTAATAGTTGTGCTATTTGTAATGAGAACCCAAAATACATAGTAGAAGATTTAGCCGTAGGAACAAGAGTATTTTGTTCCGAAAAATGTTATGCCACTTATGTAGGATTACCTGTACGAGGTAATGGATATTATGGATTGGAGTTGATTAGATGATAGAAGAAAGAATTAAAAAATTATTAAAAGAAAGAAAGTGGACGTTTGTGGATTTTCAAAATATGCAAGGTATAATTGATGAGTTTAATTTAAACTTACAAGATACTATGACTAAATTAGAAAAGTTAGATTTTATATTTAATAAATCTATTTATGTTCATGAAGCCAATGGAAACTTAGGAAATGTTATTCCCGTTAGGTGGGAATTTCAAGATATATTTTCTAGAACAGTATCAGAACATCTAGATATTACTATAGCAAATGTACTGAAAGAAGAATTAATGAATGCAAATATAAATTTTAACAAGGAGGAAAAAAAGAATGTATCCAAGAGAAGTGTGGGCAGGAAGCCATCTAAGAAACGCACCACAAATGCGAAGACAGATAGTGAAGAATAAACAAGAATTCCTATCATGGGTTAATTCCTATAATGGGATTATGAATTGTTATACTACTGTATATGATTATGCTGAATTTACTGATAATATAAAATTAGATTATTCTGTTATATTAGATAGAATGTTCTTAGATTTTGATGCTCACGATAAACCGTTAATAGAAGCATACAATGATTATGATAAACTAAGAGATTA
>VMHT01005450.1_pt1 | contig 17237 bp, 19 predicted proteins | sample 4693611 | NCBI WGS metagenome assembly VMHT01 (sample SAMN12280063, study PRJNA550983) | marine metagenome | isolation source: seawater sampled from same location over 5 years 0.02-0.2 micron viral filtrate | place: USA: collected off the coast of southern California halfway between the port... ...
ATTCTGTAGACAATCCAACATTAACTAGATTTTTTACTTTGCATTACTTAATTCCATTTCTGATTTTAGGCTTAGTTGTTTTACACATTTGGGCTTTACATGTTCCAGGAAACAACAATCCAGTTGGAATTGATATTAAAAAACCATCAAAAGATACAGTTCCTTTTCATCCATACATTACAATTAAGGATGCTTTTGCATTATTAATGTTCATGATTATTTTTGCAGGCTTTGTTTTCTTTTCACCAAATGTTTTAGGTCACTCAGATAATTACATTCCGGCAAATCCGTTAGTAACACCAGCACATATAGTGCCAGAATGGTATTTATTACCCTTCTATGCAATTCTAAGATCAGTTCCAGATAAATTAGGTGGAGTAATTTTAATGTTTGGAGCAATATTTATATTATTTGTTTTACCTTGGCTAGATACCTCGAAAGTAAGATCAGCTGTCTTTAGACCTATATATAGACAATTTTATTGGATATTTGTGCTAGATGTTTTAATGCTAGGTTATATGGGCGCAATGCCAGCTGAAGGAATTTATTTAGTTCTAGCTAGAGTAGGGACTATTTATTATTTCTTACATTTTATCGTCGTATTGCCAGTAGTAGGTTTATTAGAAAAAACAGATCCAATTCCAATGAGCATTTCCGAGCCTGTATTGACTGGTGCTGCTGATCCGTCGCTTGCTAGAAAAGACAATGATAAGATTTAAACTTAGAATTATAACCCTCTCATTTTTTTTGTTATTATCATCAATAGTTCCTTCACTAGGGGCAGGAACTGGAGGTGAACTTTTGAAGGTTGATTGGAGTTTTAAAGGTTTAACCGGCAAATTTGATAGAGCATCTTTGCAAAGAGGTTTTCAAGTCTACAAAGAAGTTTGTTCATCTTGTCACTCTATGCAATATTTAAGCTATAGAAACCTAGGAGAGCCAGGAGGACCAGAATTTTCTGAGCAAGAAGTAAAGGCAATAGCTGCCAGTATTGAAATTGAAGATGGTCCAGACAACCAAGGAGAAATGTTCACTAGACCGGGAAGACCAGCAGATAAATTTAAAAGCCCTTATCCCAACGTAAATGCATCAATAGCTGCGAATGGTGGTGCTTATCCACCTGATATGTCAGTGCTTGTGAAAGCAAGACCTGGAGGATCAAACTATATTTATTCAGTATTAATGGGATATGAAGATCCACCGGCAGGCATGACTTTAGATGATGGTGTATATTACAATAAATATATGATTGGAAATAAGATTAAAATGTCATCACCTTTAAGTGAAGGTATAGTTGAGTATTCTGATGGAACTCAGCCCACAGTGGATCAGATGGCTAAAGATGTTACAACATTTTTAACATGGTCAGCTGAACCTGAATTAGAAGAAAGGCACGAGACTGGAGTTAAGGTGATAATTTATTTAGTTCTGCTTACAACTTTAGTTTATTTAAGTATGAAAAAAATATGGTCAAGGATTGACACGGAAGTATAGGACATCACCATCTTTAACAATATAATCCTTTCCTTCAATTCTTAATTTTCCATTTTCTTTACATTTTTCTGCTGAACCAAATTTAATAAAATCTTCGCACGTCACAGCTTCAGCTCTAATGAAGTTTTTTTCGAAATCTGTATGTATGACACCTGCTGCTTTGGGGGCTAAAGTATTCTTTTTTACCGTCCAAGCTCTACTTTCCTCTGGCCCTGAAGTAAAAAAAGTATCTAAGTTTAAAAGATCATAGCCTTCTTTTATTAATTTATTTAAACCAGTTTTATCTAAACCTATTTCTTTCATAAAAGTCTCTCTTTCAGCTTTGTCTAAACCCATAATTTGATCTTCAATATCAGCACAAATTGTTACAACTTTTTCATCTGAATATTTTTTTTTTACACTCTCAGTGAAGCTGTTACCTTGGGCCAAACTATCTTCGTCAACATTACAGACAATAATTTTTGGTTTTATACCTAACAAACCTAAACTAGACAAAAAATTATTTTCTTCTTTGTCATTGATGGTAATTTCATTTCCTTCATTTAATTGTTTAATTTTTTCTTCGAGAATTTTTATTTGATTTTCATCAAGTAATTTTTTCTTACCTTTTTCAAGTTTTTTTTGAATTACATCTATATCTGAAAGTATTATTTCGGTTTTGATTGTTTCAAGGTCTCCTGTTGGGTCTATCTTTGCATTTACATGGGTTATCTTATCTGATTCAAAGCATCTAACTAAATGTATAATTGCATCAACTTCCCTAATATGAGATAGAAATTTATTACCCAAACCCTCTCCTTTTGAAGCTCCCTTCACTAAGCCAGCGATATCTACAAATGTTATATTTGTGTAAATTTTTTTTTTTGAATTAGATAATTTATTTAATTTATCCAGTCTTTCGTCAATTACATCTACTATGCCAATGTTTGGATCGATTGTGCAGAAAGGAAAATTTGCAGCTTCAGCATTTTTCGAGGCAGTCAAAGCATTGAATAAGGTAGACTTTCCAACATTAGGAAGCCCAACGATTCCACATTTAAATCCCATTAATGTCTTGATTAACCTTACTTGAAAAAAGATCTATTTTTTTTTTAATAAGGGTTGGTAATTGTTTAACTATATTATCAGTAATTTCATTTATTTTTTCCTCTTCATCTTCCTTAAAATCTTCTAATACATGATTATTGACTCTTTTTTTTTGTTTAGGATGACCAATTCCAATTCGCACCCTAGAATAATCTTTGCCAATAAACTTATCAATTGACTCAATTCCATTATGTCCTGCGCTACCACCACCAAACTTTGCTTTGATTTTTCCAAAATCTATGTCCATATCGTCATGAAAAACAAAAACGTCTTTAGCATCTATCTTAAAATAATCTATTAATTCTTTAATAGCTGTTCCTGAGTTATTCATAAAAGTTAGTGGTTTAATAGCGTAGATCTTTTCTTCCTCTATTTTTCCAGTGGTAAGTAAGCCTTTAAACTTCGGTTTCTGTTTAGAAAGTTTAAAATGAGAATTGATAGCATCAATTATTTTAAAACCAATATTATGTCTAGTATTAGTATAGTTGGATCCAGGATTTCCTAACCCGACAAGTAAAAGCATATTAATTATTTTTTTTCAGAAGGTTTTTTATCTTCAGGTTTTTTGTCGACACTCTCTTTAGCTTTGTCATCTTTTTTAGCTGGCTCCCCATCTTTTTTAGCCGCCTCTGCTCCTTCTGGTGGTGTTTCACCTTCAGTACCTTCTGCTGCTGCATCCTCCTCAGCAGGTTTTTCTGGTTCTTTCATAACTGTTGGAGCTGCAACTGTGGCAATAACGAAATCACGATCGATTGTTGGTGTTACATTTTCAGGTAGTTTTACTGATGAAATTTTAATACTTGTACCTATATCAGTTCCAGTCAAATCTATTGTAATATCGTCTGGGATATTCTCCCCAGGACATTTTAATTCAACTTTTCTTCTTACAATGTTTAATACCCCGCCTCTTTTTAAACCTGGAGAGTCTGGATGATTAATAAACTTCACAGGTATTTCTAAAATAATTTTTTTCCCAGTCACTATTCTCATAAAGTCTATGTGAATCGGTTCTTCGGATACAACGTGAAAGGCTACTTCCCTAGGTATTACTTTTTCTTTTTTACCATCAATATCTAATTCTAAAACTTTTGATAAAAATGTATCAGAGCTAATAATATTCTTTACATCCTTTTTTTCTACAGAAATATTTTGATTAGGATTTTTGCCACCGTATAAAATGGCAGGTATAAGTCCACTAGCTCTTAATTTATTGTTAGAGCCAGAAGAAATATTATCTCTTTTTATAGCCTTTAGATTACTCATAATTTATTTAAAGAGGGTATATAACCCAAGAATTCTATCAAAACAAGAGTTAATTGAATAAATCCGATACAGAATTTGAATTTGCTATTCTTTTTATAGCCTCGGACATAAGAGAGGTAATAGATAAGACCTCAATTTTGTTGTTATTTTTTATCTTACTAGAATTATCAATTGAGTCTGTAATAATAAGTTTCTTAATTTTTGAATTTTTTATTTTTTTGGCCGCATCTCCACTTAAAACTGCATGAGTAATAAAAACGTATACTTCTTTTGCTCCTTTTTTTTTAAGAGCATCAACAGCATTAATAATAGTCCCACCACTATCGATAATATCATCTACTATAATGCAGGTTTTATTTGCTACATCTCCAATAATGTTCATTACCTGAGATTTTCCGGGCGCAGGTCTTCTTTTATCAATAATTGCAAGATCTGCTTTAATTCTTGTTGCTAACGCTCTTGTTCTGGCAACACCCCCCATATCAGGAGAGACACAAATTAATTTTTTTGAACTTATCTTTTTTTTTATAAATTTTGAAAATAGGGGAGTTGTAAATAAGTTATCTACTGGCATATCGAAAAATCCCTGAATTTGGCCAGCATGCAAATCAACTGTAACTATTCTATTAGCTCCTGCATTAGTTAAGAGATTTGCAACAACTTTTGCGGATATAGAAGTTCTTGGAGCAACTTTTCTATCTTGTCGCGCATACCCAAAGTATGGAATCACTGCTGTAATAGTTTTTGCTGAAGATCTTCTTAAAGCATCAATCACCAATAGAAGTTCCATCAAATTATCATTTGCTGGATTAGATGTCGATTGGATAACAAACACACTATTACCTCTAATATTTTCATTAATTTCGATATAGATTTCACCATCAGCAAATCTTCTAATGTTGGTGTTAATTAACTTAAGTTTTAAATTTTTAGCAATGTTCTTACTTAGTTTAAGATTACTAGTTCCAGATAAGATTTTCATGAAATGTAATTATTTATACAATTATTTCTTGACCTTTTCAAATTAATAAATCTAAATTAAACGAATTACAGAAATACATCTTCCGTAATCATTTTGCTTTAATTTACAGGATCTTCTATAGCTAAAAAAATTCTTTTTATCTCTAAAAGTATCATAATTTACATGATCTACTCTTACTTTAAGTTCTGTAAGCCTATCAGTCACAAATTTTCTTAAGTTAAATAATTTCTTATCTTTGTTTTTATGTAAAAAATACTTTTTATTTTTTCTAGATTTATTTATAAATTTTTTATAAAAATTGAGATCTACTTCATAGTTTTTTACTCCAAGGCAAGGCCCAATAGTTGCAAAAATCGTACTTTTTGGATTTTGTTTTTTTATTTTATTAACAGTATTTTTAATTATCCCAGAAAAAACACCTTTCCATCCTGCATGAATACAACCAACTATATCGTTTTTAAAATCATAAATAAGAACAGGAACACAATCTGCAGTTAGTACGCTTAGTGCTAAACCCTTAACTTTAGTTATCACCGCATCTGAATTAATTTTTTTGTTATAGTTATTTTTTTTAATTTCAAATACTTTAGCACTATGAGTTTGATTCATTAATATAAGATTATTTTCTCTTACATACATCTTTTTAGAAACATAACTGAGGTTTTTCAAAACATCTTTTTTATTATCTCCTGAACCTTTCCCACAATTCAAACTTCTGTATATTCCTTTTGAAAACCCCTCTTTTCTTGAAAAAAAACAATGTTTTATTTTTTTAAATTTATTTAGTTTTTTTGAATAAAACATTAATTGAATCCAAAAAATTTACTTGATTTAGATTTATAAGCTAAAGTTACTTTGAATAACTCACCCATAAGACTCGGACTTAATAATCTTTTTAACCTCAAATACATGTTCGATTGATCTCTAAACTTCATAGATTGACTAATTATATCAGCTCTTTCGATTATACCCATATTTTTCAAAAACTGTTGTTGAGGGATAATTCTTTTAATCTTTAAATTATTTTTTATAAAAAATTCACTTAAAAGTTTAAAATTTACCTGAGAAGTAATGTCTGCTTTTCCTAAATTTTTTAGTAACTTATTTTTTTTATGTTTCATAACAGATTGTAAAGTGTTTTGATTATTTGGTTTTAAGTATCCATAATCGATCATTAGCAAACAACCATTCACTTGCAAAATCTTTTTAACTATTTTTTTTAATTCTATAAGCCCATATTTTGGGAACTCTATAAATTTTAAGTTTCTTAACGATTTATATGATTTAATAATTAAAGTATCTTTCCTTGAAGTCCTTTTGAAAATTTCTTTAATTTTTTTGTTTTTATCAATTGTATAGTATTTTTCGAACAACAAACCTCTTTTGTTTTTGTATTGTTTAATTGGGATTGCGTCAAAAAATTCATTTCCAAAAAAAATTACTGGACCATTATTTATGTTTTTAAAATTTTTCACCCATTTTACCTCACCAACATTTTTAATATTTTTTTTTTGTAAATTTTTTAATAAATCACTAATTTCATATAAATAAATTTTTTTTGCGACATTAAATTCAGGAAACCTCTTAAATACTTTTAATAGAACATTTACTAAACTACCATCACCAGGACCAAGTTCAATTATATTAAAGTTTTTTGGTTTTCCAAGTGTTTGCCATGATGAAATTATCCAAACAGCAATTATTTCCGAAAATAGATAAGATATTTTTGGGGCAGTGATATAGTCGCCATTTTTTCCAAAAGGCTTTTTATTTGTGTAGTAACCATTTTTTTTGTCGTAGAGTACATTTTGAAAGAATTCATCAATTGGAAGAAGATTTTTTTTTTTGAAAAATTTTAAATTAGATTTCATTTCTTCTTGAATATATAAAAATTATCACACCAATTAATATCATTAAGAAACTTAAAAGCGTTCCCATACTAAATAAATTGTAAAAGTAACCTATATGAATATCAGGTTCTCTAAACAACTCTGAAATAATTCTGAAAAAACCATAAAAAATTAAAAATAAAAAGGAACATGTGCCGGTTTTATAATTATTTCTAATCATAAAAATATTCAAAATGAAAAACAAAACCACACCTTCTAAAAATGCTTCATATAGTTGCGACGGGTGTCTAGGAAGCATATCTATAGCTGGGAATATAACACTCCATGGGACATTTGTTACTTTTCCAATTAACTCTCCATTAATAAAATTTGCGATACGGCCAAAAAATATTCCTATTGGTGAGACACAAGCTATGACGTCTAATAAAAAAAAAGATGATATGTTTCTTTTAATAGAAAATAATAATGTTCCAGCAATTACTCCAATTAAAGCACCATGGAAAGACATTCCACCTTCCCAAATTTTTATTATATCTAAAGGATTGGAAATGAAATATCTGGGGTTATAAAAAATAACATAACCAACTCTTCCACCAACTATTATAGAAATGATTAAGTATGTAATTAAATCGTCAAATTCTTTTAAATCAAATTTTTGGCTTTCATTTTGAAATTTTTTAACGATTATTTTTTTACCTAGCCACCATCCAATAAGTATTCCCGCCACATATGCCAGAGAATACCATTTAATGGCGATAAACCCGAAATCGAACAAAACAGGGTCTAAATTATGGGTAAACATATTTTCTTATATCATATTTGAATTTAACATGCCCATCAAATAAGATGAACTATGAGCAATTCAGAAAAAATATTAAAAACCATTTCTACTTTAATAGAAAACGGAATACTAACCTCTAAAGATATAAAAAAAGAAATATCAACAGATTTAAAATTTAAAAAAGATAAAATAATTAATAAACTTGAACTTGTTTCTAGAGTGGAATTTGAAGTTTTAAAAAAATTAGTTCAAAAACAAGATACTTTGATAAAAAAACTTTTAAAAAATAAAAAACTAAAAAGGTAATGATATCTTAACTTGAAGTCCTTTGAGTTTACTTTGGCCCAATTGAATTAAGCCTCCGTGCGAATTTATAATATCTTCTACGATCGCAAGACCCAAGCCAACACCTGATTGATTAAGACTTCTACTTTTATCCAGTCTAAAAAAAGGTTTAAAAACATTTTTGTACTGGTCCTCTGGAATTCCTGGACCATCATCTTCAATTATAATCAAAGCCCTGTTATTTCCTTTTTTAATATTAACTAAAACTTCATTACCGTAAGTTAGTCCATTCTGAATTATATTTTCAAATGATCTTTTTAAAGCCAAAGGTCTTCCATCTAACTTAATTTCGGTTTCATATGAAATTTTTAACTTTTCATCATTAAATTGGTTTTTTATAGAATTAAATAGCATGACTAAATCAATTCTAGATGTATTTTCTTGCGCCTGATCCTTAGCAAATTGCAAATAATTATTAAGCATTTTTTCCATTTCATCTATATCTTTTGACATATTTTCAGATAGATCCTTTTGTTTCAACATCGCAAGTTGAAGTTTTAATCGAGTCAAAGGTGTTCTTAAGTCATGGCTAATACCAGACAACATTTCTGATCTTTGATTTAGATGGCGATTAATTCTCTTTGCCATGCGATCAAATTCAAAAGCAGCTTTCCTAATTTCTAAAGATCCGGATGCTTTAAAATCATTTACGTAATCTCCTTTTCCAAATCTTTCAGCTGCCTTCGCCAATTTTACAAGTGGTTTTGTTTGGTTTTTTAAAAATATTAAAGCTATAATAATCAAAAGTATGGAGGGTAGCGTTGTCCAAAGCACAAACAATCTTACAGAGGAGGCTGAAACCATTTCTTTAGGAACTAAAAACTCTATAACATCATCTTCTGAGCGAATTTTAATTTCAACAGCTTTTTGAAATTTCGATGTGTTAAACCAATAGTTATCATTCCCAAAAACCGATTTTAATTCTCTTCTTAAAGATCTATCCATTGGACTAAATCTTCTCTCACCACTTCTGTTTGGAAAAACTTCTTGGCTAATACCTATTTCAAAATTGAAATTATTTTTATAACTGTCAGTAAAAAAATCTAAATTTTTTTTATCGTTTGTATATACCTCTTGAATAGTTTTTAGTTGCGCTACTAATGATCTAGTTGTATTTTTATTAGCCTTTATCCAAATACTATCATAGAAAACTACAGTGATAATTAATTGTAATATTATAGTTGGCGCTGCAACAATAATTAACGCTCTATAAAAAAGTCTTTTAGGTAATATATATTTTATAAATTTATTCAATCCAGAGAACATAGCCCGAACCTCTTATTGTTTGTAGATATTTTGGATTTTTTGGATTAATCTCTAATTTTTGTCTTAGTCTTGTAATCATCACGTCAATCGATCTTTCTTGACTTATTCCAGATATTTTACCTATATCTTCCCTTGAATAAGTTTTTCCAGGATTAGAAAGCATTTCAATTAGAACTTTTTTTTCAGAATTATTAATTTTTTTTAACTTTTCATTTAAAACAATAGTCATCTTATTTAAATTTATTTTAGCGTTTCCTACCTGGTGATTTAGATTCAGGTCAATTTTTTTGCTTTTACTAGTAATATTCTTTATTCTTAATAGTAATTCTTTAGGCTCAAAAGGTTTACCTATGTAGTCATCTGCACCAAGCTCTAAACCTTTAATTCTATTTTCAACTTCTCCTTTTGCTGTCAGTAATATGATTGGAACTTTCATCTTTTTTCTTATTTCTTTAGTAAGATCATATCCATCTTGACCAGGCATCATTACATCTAAAATAATTATATCAAATTTTAGGTACTCTAATTTTATTTTGGCTTTTTCAGCATTTTCTGCGGTCGAAACAATATAATTTTTATCTACAAGATAGTCTTTAATAAGACTTCTTATTCTGTCATCATCATCAACTACAAGAATATGATTTTTATTATTTTCCATCTATTATTTTTTTTAATACATCTTTAAATTTTATAACTGAGTCCGCATTAGAATTTTTTAAGGCGTTAAATATTCTTTTTTTTTGAGTATTATAAACAGTTTCAAAAAATGTCTTTCCCTCTTTATCTAAGAATAAATTTTTTTTTCTAGTATCATTTTCATCTTGCAACTGTTTAATCATTTTTGATTTTATTAGATCTCTTAAAACTCTATTCAGACTTTGTTTGGTAACTTTTAATTTAAAAATTAATTCCCCTAAGTTTATACCTGGATTTCTCTCTATTAAATTTAAAGCTCTCAAATGCGCTGGTCCAAAAAATTTTTTAGACAGAACTTCTTTTGGGTCTGAAAAGGTTTCTCTATAGGCGTAATAAAGAAGTTGAATAAACTCTTTGATTTGTTCATCTTTTAGATAAAGTAAATCTTTCATAATGGTAAGTTATATTGACTTATCCTTAAGAGGAATATACTTTTTTATAAATAAAAAATCTATATATTTACTTAAAAATGGAATCCATACCTTACGATAAACGATTGGGAAAAATTTGGTTTAATGGCAAAACCGTTGATTGGGCTGATGCAAATATACATATTCTTAATCATGGATTGCATTATGCAAGTTGCGTATTTGAGGGAGAAAGAGTTTATGAGGGAGAAATATTTAAATTAGAGGAACATACAAATAGATTGTTTTATTCAGCAAAACGGATGGGCATAACAGTGCCTTACACTCAATCTGAGATAAATGATGTTTGTAGAAATATTGTAAATATTCAAAAAGTTCAAAATGGATACGTTAGACCCTTAATTTGGAGGGGCAGCGAAATGATGGCAATATCAGCACAAAAAAATAAAATTCATGTTGCAGTGGCCACATGGGAATGGGGATCTTATTTTGATCCTAAGTTAAAATTAAATGGAATTAAATTAAATATATCGAAGTGGAGGAGACCAGCACCTAACACTATTCCCTGGGATACCAAAGCATCAGGTTTGTATATGATTTGCACACTATCAAAACATGAAGCTGAAGCCCAAGGTTATACAGATGCTTTAATGCTAGATCACGAGGGAAACATAGCTGAAGCAACTGGTGCTAATGTTTTTTTTAAAAATCAATCTGGTGAGTTACATACGCCGACCCCAGATTCATTTCTTGACGGAATTACTAGAAGAGAGGTGATTAAGATTGCGGAGTCAAAGGGCATTAAAGTTATTGAAAGAAAAATTAAATTAGAAGAAATGAAAGATTTTACTGGTTGTTTTTTAACTGGAACTGCAGCAGAAATAACACCTGTTTCCCAAATTTCAGACTATGATTTTAAAGTTTGTGATGTGATAACTGATTTAAACAAAGCCTATCAAAGTTTAGTTAGAAAAAAATCTGCAGCTTAATCTTTGTTATCTGCATTTATAGCGTGATCAATGCCTCTTCTTAAATAGTCATAACCTGTGTAAAGAGTTAAAAAAGCTGAAAACCATAAAAGAATAATACCAACTGTTTGAGCGTTATAATCTTGAAAATTAATTACTTTATTGCCACTCTCTCCAGTAAGAAGTATCGCTATAGAAATCATTTGGATAAATGTCTTGAGTTTAGATAGGCTCGTGACTTGCATAGTAATACTTCCCTTAGCGAGAAATTCTCTCAGTCCCGAAATTAAAATTTCTCTTGTAAGAATTATAATTGCAGCAATTACCTCATAGTTTTTTATTGTCTCATTCATTACAAGTAAGATTAGGGCGGCAGCAATTAAAATTTTATCAGCAATTGGATCTAGAAGTTCTCCTAATTTAGACTCCTCTTTAAATAGCCGAGCTAGCAAACCATCTAGGTAGTCTGTAAAACTTGCTAAAACAAATAAAAAAAAAGGTATCAAATCTCCGAAAAAACCAGGTATAAAAAAAGTTAATACAAATATCGGGACTATAATTATACGCCCTATTGTAAGAATATTAGGTATTTGAAGCTTCATAATTTATTCGTGAAAATAATTATATATTTTATTTGCAATATTGTCTTCTATTCCTTCTATAGATTTCAAATCGTCCAGGCTAGCTGACTCAACCGCTCTAGCTGAACCAAAATGATTTAATAAAGCTCTTTTTCTTTGTTTTCCTATTCCATGTATTTGATCTAAAAGAGATTTATTTAAGTTTTTCTTTCTTTTAGCTCGATGAGTACTTATTGCAAATCTATGCGCTTCATCTCTTAATCTCTGAATAAAAAATAAGAGAGGATCATTTTTATTTAAAATATACTCTTTATCTTTGTAATAAATCTTTTCTTCACCAGCATTTCTTCTTTTACCTTTAGCCACAGCTAATATAGGCAAATCATGTAAACCTAGCTCGTTTAGAACTTCTCTACTCACGGAATATTGACCTTTACCACCATCAATCAAAATTAAATCAGGTAGAGATAAAGATCCAGATTTCTCTTTAATAGCTCTAGAAAATCTTCTGAAAAGAACCTCTTTCATCATGCCGTAGTCATCATTTTTTACTTTTTCATCTTTAATATTAAACTTTCGGTATCTCTTTTTAACAAACCCCTCATTACTAAAACAAATTAGTGCACCAACCGAGTCTGTTCCTTGAATATGGCTGTTATCAAAAACCTCAATGAGATCAATGTTATTATTTAAATTAAACTTAATAGACAATTTATCTATTAAATTATTATTAGTATCAGATTGAATTAATTTTTGTTTTAAAGCTTGCTTAGCATTTTTTTCAGCAAGTTTGGATATACTAACTTCATTTTTGGATTTAGCGAGTTTAATAATTACTTGTTTACCCTCTTTTTCCGAAAAAGTTTTTTCTAATAATTTTTGATCATTTGTTTCAAAGTTTGTTATTATTAAGCAAGGCGCAGTTTTATTTTCATAAAATTGAGAAATAAAAGAGGAAAGAATATCTTTTATCGAGTCGTCGGTATCATGCTTTGGAAAAAAAGCTTGATTTCCCCAATTTTGTTTGGATCTAAAAAAGAATACTTGCACACAAGTTTTTCCTGTTTCTTTATGAATACTTATAACATCTGCTTCGTTTAAATTTGTTTGATTAATTTTTTGTGAAGTTTGAATTTGAGTTAAAGCTTTTATTCGATCTCTAGCTATTGCTGCTTTTTCATAATCCAACTCTTTACTTGCTTTTTCCATCTCCTTAGAAAGATTTTTTTGTATTCTTCTAGATTTCCCAGAAATAAACTCAATAGCATCATTTACCGTAGACATATAATCTTGTTCAGTTATATGACCAACGCAAGGAGCGGTGCACCTTTTAATTTGAAAAAGTATGCAAGGTCTTTCTCTATTTTTAAATACCGTGTCATCACAAACTCTTAAAAGAAAAATTTTCTGCAAGATCTTAATCGTCCAGTTTGCTGAACCAATAGATGAAAAAGGCCCAAAGTAATGTCCTGATTTTGATTTTTTTCCTCTAAGTTTTGTTAACTGAGGCCATTTATCTTTATTACCAATATAAATGTAAGGAAAAGATTTATCGTCACGTAACAATATATTAAATCTTGGTTTATGTTTTTTGATCAAATTCGCCTCTAAAAGCAAGGCTTCGCTTTCATTATTTGTGGTCGTTGTCTCAAGGGAATGAGTAAGAGACAGCATTCTTTCAGTTCTTATAGGTAAATTAGAGTCAGAAGCATAACTTTTAAGTCTGCTAGGAATATTTTTTGCCTTTCCGATATATAAAATTTCACCTGAGGAGCTAATCATTTTATAAATTCCTGCATTTCTTGAAATTAAAGGAATTTTATCTTTTATAACTTTTTTTCCAAGTTCTAGGCTATTAATCATATTCTGTTTTTTGAAAAATCTATACCCACTGATTCTGAATTTTTTATAATATCCAATTTTTCAATTTTAATATTTGCTTTTTTCACCAATCTATTTTGAAAGATTATTTCAAATATATTTTCCGCTAAATCTTCAATAAGTTCATGGTGTTGTTTTTTTACCAATAATTTAAGTTTATTAATCAAATCTTCATAATTTAAAATTGTTGATAGATCTTTATTACTTGGTTTGATATTTGGATTTGTTATTACTTCAATATTAAACCTCACTCTTTGTTTTTTTTTCTTCTCAAAATTGTGAATTCCAATAAATATATTTAAAATTAAATTTTTTATAATTACTTTTCTTTTATATTTAAACTTTTCTTTTAATCTAAATTTAATTACTTTCATTCTTTTACATTAATTATATCGGGTGTCTTCCACGCCAATCTTTGGCCACTATCAATATTAATTATCTCCCCTGTTATATTACTATTTCTTATTAAAAATTTTACACCATCACAAATATTTATTAATTCCACTTTTTTTTCTAAAAGCACAGATTTCCATTGTTTTTTAAAATGATTTTTAGATTGTCTTGAATTTTTTAGTGTAGGACCGGGTGAAATTCCATTAACTCTAATATTCGGAGCTAATTTCATAGCAGCAGTTTCAGTAAGTGTGGCTAGACTTGATTTGCTAAGTGTATAAGAGAAGAAGTGCGGGGTTAATTTTTCAACTCTTTGGTCGATGATATTAATGATGTTTCCTTCTGAATTTTTTAGTATTTTTTTAAAACTTTGCATTAAAATTGCTGGTGATTTTAAATTAATATTTAAATGCTTTGTAAAACTTTTGTCTGTAAAGTTTTCTAGATTATCATTTTCAAATAAGATGCGTTATTTATTAAACAATCTAGTCCTTTCATTTTTTTATAGGCTAACTTCAAAAGTTTTTGAGATTGATTAAAATTGTTTAGGTCAGCTTTTAACAAGTAAACTTCACTCCCCAGTTTTTCTAGTTCATTTTTCAATTTTAAAGCATTACTTTTAGATTTATTGTAATGAATAGTTATAGTTGTTTCATAGTTGGCTAAACTTTTTGCAATAGCTTCACCAATTCGCGTAGCCCCCCCTGTTATAATTATTTTCCTTGAATTCATTTTTTTCTTTTTTTATTTACTTTAGTTCCAGGCATACCTAATGTTGATCTTCCTTTAGGATATATTTTACTTTTTAAATTATATTGGCTTATTTTCGGATTTAAAGTTATTTCTAATTCACTTGCTTCTAACTTTCTAATTTCATCACGGATTCTAGCTGCCTCTTCAAATTCTAAGTCCTCAGCAGATTCTTTCATTTTTTTGTTTAATCCTTTCAAATGTTTTTTTAAATTTCCACCAACATTTGACTCTTTGATATTTACATAGTCTTTTTCATATACTGACTCTAATATGTCTCCTATCTCTTTTTTAATTGACTCAGCCGTTATGTTATTTTTTTTGTTATAATTTGACTGTTTTGCTCTTCTTCTATCTGTTTCTTTTATTGCTTTATCAATACTTTTTGTCAATTTGTCAGCGTACAAAATTACTTTACCATCAATGTTTCTTGCCGCTCTTCCGATAGTTTGAATTAAGGAAGTTTCTGATCTTAGAAAACCTTCTTTATCTGCATCTAAAATACCAACCAAACCACATTCTGGAATATCTAAACCCTCTCTTAATAAATTAATTCCTACTAAAATATCAAAAACACCCAGTCTTAAATCTCTTATAATTTCAATTCTTTCTAGAGTGTCGATGTCAGAATGCATATATCTAACTTTAAGACCATTTTCGTGAAGATACTCTGTTAAATCTTCAGCCATTTTTTTTGTAAGTGTTGTTGCTAGCACCCTATACCCTTTTTCAATTACTTGAGCAGCTTCATCCATAAGGTCATCCACTTGTGTTTTTGCTGGCCTTATTTCTACGGGTGGATCTATCAATCCTGTTGGTCGAATTATTTGATCAATGTGTTTATTATCTGTTTGTTTTAACTCCCAAGGGCCCGGTGTAGCTGAAACAAACACTGTTTGAGTTCTCATCATATCCCATTCTTCAAATTTTAAAGGTCTATTATCCATGCAGGAAGGTAAACGAAAACCATATTCAGCTAATGTACTTTTTCTTGTTCTATCTCCTTTATACATTCCATTTAATTGAGGAATAGTCACATGACTTTCATCAACAAATATAATTGCGTTGTCAGGAAAGTATTCAAATAAAGTTGGCGGTGGTTCACCAGCTTTTCTACCCGATAAATATCTCGAATAATTTTCAATTCCTGCACATGTACCGGTAGCCTCTATCATTTCAAGATCAAACTTAGTTCTTTCTCTTAACCTCTGTTCTTCTAACAATTTATTATCTGCTCTATGTTTTTTTAAAGTTTCAGCTAGTTCTGATTTTATTTGCCTTATGGCCTGCTCCATGGTTGGCTTAGGAGTTATATAATGACTATTTGCATAAATTTTTATTGTGGAGTATTCATTAGTTTTATTTCCTGTGAGAGGATCAAATTCTTCTATTTTTTTTAATTTATTTAAATCAAAACTTATTCTCCATGCCCTATCCTCTAAATGAGAAGGAAAAATTTCTAAATTTTCACCTCTTACTCTAAAAGTTCCTCTAAAAAAATTCTGATCATTTCGTTTGTACTGAAGAGTAACAAAAGTTCTTATTAAATCATCTCTACTATACTCATTATTTTTTTTTAGAGTTATTGTCATTTTGCTATATGCTTCAACCGATCCTAGCCCGTATATACATGAAACACTGGCTACAATAATTACATCATCTCTTTCTAATAAAGATCTAGTGGCTGAGTGTCTCATCCTATCTATCTGTTCATTTATTGAAGCTTCCTTTTCAATGTAAGTATCTGATCTTGGGACATATGCTTCTGGAGTATAATAATCATAATAAGATACAAAATATTCAACAGCATTATCTGGAAAAAAACTTTTAAACTCGCCATATAGCTGTGCAGCTAAAGTTTTATTTGGAGCGAGAATTAAAGCAGGTCTGTTAGTTTGTTCAATGACTTTTGCCATCGTAAATGTTTTACCTGAACCAGTCACTCCTAGAAGAACCTGCTCATTTTTTTTATCTTTTAGATTTTTGATTAAAGTCTTAATTGCCTCAGGCTGATCACCAGCTGGTTGAAATTCGCTTTTTATTTTAAATTTAACACCACCCTCCAATTTAACTCTAGGTGAATTGTTAGTAGTCTCTAAATCTAGTATTTTTTCTTGATAAGTATTTTGCATTTTGTGTTATTAATAATTTAAAAAAATTATTATAAAATTCAATGAGCATAGTTTCCAACACTTTAAAACGCATAAAACCGTCACCCACAATAGCAGTTACCACTAAAGCAAGAGAATTAAGGGCTGCTGGCAAGGATATTATTGGATTGGGTGCTGGAGAGCCTGATTTTGATACTCCTGACAATATTAAAGAGGCAGCAATTGAGGCTATAAAAAAAGGTGAAACTAAATACACAGCAGTCGATGGAACGCCAGCACTCAAAAAAGCTATTCAAACTAAATTTAAAAGAGAGAACCATCTCACTTATGATATCAACCAGATAACGGTAGGAACTGGAGGAAAACAAGTTCTCTATAACACTTTTATGGCAACTATAAATAAGGGAGATGAAGTAATAATA
>VMHT01104761.1_pt1 | contig 17237 bp, 30 predicted proteins | sample 4693611 | NCBI WGS metagenome assembly VMHT01 (sample SAMN12280063, study PRJNA550983) | marine metagenome | isolation source: seawater sampled from same location over 5 years 0.02-0.2 micron viral filtrate | place: USA: collected off the coast of southern California halfway between the port... ...
TTAATAATAAAAAAACCATTAAAAATGAGTAAAAAGAAAACAGATTTCAGACCAAGATTAAATGGAAATAAGAAGGCCGTATTTAATCACTTTACTAAAAAAGAGAATCGTATTCTAGTTATTGGAGACTTACACGCTCCATTCGATTTAGACGGATACTTTGACCACTGTAAAGAAGTTTACGCTAAGTACAACTGTAATAAAGTAGTATTTATCGGAGACGTTATTGATAACCACTATTCTTCATATCACGAGACCGATGCTAATGGTATGGGAGGAGGTCAAGAACTTGAGCTTGCTATTGAGAGATTAGCTAGGTGGTATAAAGAATTCCCAGAAGCAGATGTTACAATCGGTAACCATGACCGCATTATCATGCGTAAGGCACAATCTTCACAAGTACCAAGGCAATGGGTTAAAGACTATAAAGATGTCTTAAATACACCTAAATGGAACTTTACAGAGCGTGTAGTATATGATGACGTTCAATACATTCATGGTGAAGCAGGTACAGCTCGTACTAAGTCTAAAGCGGATATGATGTCTACAGTTCAAGGACATTTACATACACAATGTTATACTGAATGGTCAGTAGGACGTAACTTTAAAGTGTTTGGCATGCAGGTAGGATGTGGTATTAACTTCGACACTTATGCTATGGCTTACGCTAAGGCAGGTAAGAAACCAGCTATTGGATGTGGAGTAGTAATAAATGGAGAGACAGCTATTAATGAATTAATGAGTCTATAATGAAGAGAATGATAGAAGACAAATTGGAAGAGACAAGCTCAGAGCCTAGATATTATGAGAGAGAAGTGCTAGGAGGTAACGTTACTGTCAGAACTCGTGTAGAGGACACTGAAGAGCCTACAGCTGCAGAATTAAGAAAAGGGACTCCAGTTTACTCTGGGGTTCTTAAATACTTCCCTAAGGCTATTAAGTATGTTAGTCAGGTTAGTAAGGCTGGTAATGACCAACATCACCCAGATAAACCTTTACATTGGGATAGAAGCAAGAGTCAGGATGAGACTGATGCTTTAGCTAGACATTTAATAGACCATTCTATAGACCCTGTAGATACAGATGGGATGCTACACTTAGGGAAGGTTGCTTGGAGAGCGTTAGCTGCATTAGAAAAACATTTAGAAGAATAATAATTAAATATAAACAAAATGAGACAAATTGAATTAATTAGAGTAGGAGTAGGGTTAATAGTTATAGCTGTTATAATGATGATGACTAGCTGCTCAGTTGTTAGAGAAACAAAGAAGAACGTTTGGACTGTAGACTTCAAGTCCCCTGTTAAAATCAATAAACTAGATAAATGTAATTAATATGAGATATTTCAAAAAATACTTTACGAGACCATTACGTTAATAATCAGGCCCTTACATAATTGTAGGGGTTTTTTTATAAAATAATTTGTAAAATACTTGTGAGTTAATAAAACTTGTTCTATATTTGTACCAACAAAAACAAAGAAATAGAAATTATGACAAATTTAAAAAACAGATTATTAGAAGGAGAAGTAGTAGAGTTCCACAGTGAAGATGCTACTGCTGAATTGAGTTTTGATGACTCAGCTAGAACTTGGTCAAATGGATTTAAGATAGTCCTTAACGCTGAGCTTGTGCATAGCTCTAAGACTTTCAAATCTATGGAGACTAAACTTAATAATATTATATCAACTTTTGAACTAGAAGAGATTATAAATTAAATAAATAAAACTATGAATTACCAATTACAACAGCAAATCGACTTAATCAACGAAGACTTAGATTTTCAATTTAATCAGTCTCAATTACTAAATGAGTATCAACTTTTAACACTAAACAAATGAGGGCCTTATCACCGGAACAACAAGCTAGACAGGACTTAATCCTAGAAGCTCTAAGAGAACAGCAATCTTATGAGAGAAGTCAGAGAGGTAAATTAGTTAGTAAAGCTAAAATGACTCTTAAATTCGCTTATACTATACTTCAGATAGTAGCTTACATAGCAGTTACTATAATTACTTATAAATTAATAATAAATCTACATATATGAAACTATTAGACGGAAAAGAATACGACAAGAAAGATTTGTTGGCTCAAATGGATAGCTCAGATGCTTTCTACTACGACTTCATGGGCATAGACAAGGTTTTATCTTATAGCTCAGCCAAATGGCTTTTAGAGTCACCTAAATGGTTTGACCATAAAAGACGTAAACCAGACCCTGAGAGTCAAGCGTTGAGAGATGGTCGTTTAGTCCATGCTCAGATATTAGAACCTTTAAAATATGATACTTTTGAATTTGTAGATACGTCTACTAAATCTACTAAGAAGTGGAAGTTAGCTGTAGAGGAGTTTGGTAAAGCTAATACATTTACTCTTAAGGAGAAGTATATGAATAATAGAATAAGTTCAGCTTTCTTACAAAATGATAGATGTGTTTCCTTTATGAAGGGTAGTAACTGTGAAGTATCTGGATTATATGTTAAGGATAGTATACCTTTCAGAGGTAAAGCTGACATAATAAGAGCTGGTGAATTTGTAGCAGATGTTAAGACTACAGGAACAGGGCTAAAAGATATAACCTTAAAGAATGGAGACAGGGTTAATCAATTTAGCTTTGCTGTAAAAGACTACTCATACGACTTACAAGCTTACCTATATACTGAGATGTTTAACGTACCTGACTTTTACTGGCTAGTAGTAGATAAGTCAACTACAGATATAGGAGTATTTAAAGCTTCAGAAGAAACTCTTCAGAGAGGTAAAGACAAATTGGATGCAGCCGTTAAGTTATACAGTGCATTTTTTATAGATGAGTTAATAGATTTATCACAATACCATAAAACAGATACAATATAATGAGAATACACAATGACCCGATAGTAGAAGAAACAGCTATAGAAGCGATTAAATGGTTACAATTAGGAGGAGGATGTGATTTTCTAGACAGCCTAACTGAATTGTATGAAGAGTCTGAAGCTTATGAACAGTGTTTAGGAGTACAATTAGGAATTGAGCTATATGACTCTAAAGAGTTTGGATGTAGAGTTTCAAATGTAATAATACCAGAAAATGATTAGAGCAGATAAAATAGATAACCTGAAAGACCTTAAATACATATCAGATTGTATGGAAATAGCTGAGATATTAAAGGAGTGGAACGCTAAAAGTAGTAATCCTCAAGTATTAAAAATGATAAAACTATTTAATAATGTAGCTATACACAATGCATCTTTAAACTTAGATATATCAACTCTAAAAGCATTAGTGTCTGAAGAGAAGAAAATGAAGCTAACGTATTACAAAAGAGGTTTAGAATTAAAAGAAGAGTTATACTCATATAAAAAGACAGATAATGAATAAGCAAAGAAGAATAGAAGACGTTATTATAGACAGCTTAGAGGATATAGATAGAGTAGTCCCTTGTAACTGTTGGATGAAACTAGATAACTGCTTTTGCATGGATAGCAGAGTAGAGACAGATAACCACTAAATATACCCTTATGAAACATAACAGCGACTTTAGATATGACCTAGAGATAGGAGAACTAAAAGAAATAGAATTAGCTAAGATATTCTCTAATTCAACAATAGAAGTTAAAACAGACTTTATAGCAAAGAAGACAGGTAATGTGTTTGTAGAATACCAATCTAGAGGTAAAGCCTCAGGAATGTCTACTAGTGAATCAGACCACTACTGTTTCTGTATAGATGACAGCTTTATAATAATACCTTCTAAGGTTCTTAAAGAAAGATGTAGAAAGTATATAGGTACTGATAGAGATGTAGCTGGAGGTGATAGTAATACCTCTAAAGGAATCTTACTCCCTGTGACTGAACTAATTTAGATTGTTTTTAAATAAATTAACACCATGAAAAAACTGCTTATCCTTATCCTTTTATTTGTATCATGCTCCAAGGAGCAAAGAAGCTCAAGTGTATTCTATATGATAGACCCAGAGTTTAGCTCAATAGTCTTAGACTTTACAAAAGACTTAGAAACAATAGGAGAGGACTTAGGACAAGAAAATTTATCTTTTTCAATAATCATGGGGAGACTTCCACATAATGTAGTAGGAATGGCTATAGGCATGCACAATGACCATGCAGTTAACGTAGTTATATCTAAATACTATTGGAATCTTCTTAATGAGAAGGATAGAAAATTAGTAATCTATCATGAGTTAGCACATGACTTATTCAACATTAGACACGGAAGTTGTAGAATAATGGATAGTTCATTCGGTATCAGAGACTTAGATGCTGCTATAGCTGAGTTAATGCAAGTAATAAAGAATAGATAATATATTAACAATCAAGATTTTATCAAAATGGCTGGTAAGAAGAAAGAACAAGTAGATAACCCATCAGAGAACTGGGGAGGACGAAGAGAAGGAGCTGGAAGACCTACTAAAGGAGAACAGTTAAGAGTTAAAGAAATGCTAGATACTGCAATAGCTCCAGAGTTTGTAATGGATAAGATATTCCAATTAATAGATAATGGAGACTATAGAGCAATAGACCTTTATATGAAATACAGACATGGTACTCCAGTACAATCTATAGACATGAATATGTCAGGTGAGACAGATATCAATGTAAAGCTACAGAACCTCATCAAATTTAAAGGAGAAGAGTAATTGGTAGAACTAAATCCTAAATATAAACCATTATTTCAGAACGATACTAGATACTTTGTAGTGACTGGTGGGCGTGGCTCTGGTAAATCCTATGGTATATCTACAGCTATATTACTATCTACATTTGAGAAAGGTAATAATGTACTCTATAGCCGTTTTACAATGACCTCAGCATCTACATCTATTATACCAGAGATGGTGGAGAAGATTGAAATGCTAGGACTACAAGAAGCTTTCTTAATAAACTCTAGAGAGATAATAAATAAGGCTACAGGGAATACTATATATTTTAGAGGATTAAAAACAGGCTCAGGAAATCAAACTGCAGCCCTTAAGTCATTGTCTAACATTGCCACTTTTGTATTAGATGAGGCTGAAGAGATGCCAGATGAGGAGCTATTCAATAAAGTAGATTTATCTGTTAGAAGTCAAGACACTCAGAATAGGGTAATAATGGTTATGAACCCTGCTACTAAAGCTCATTGGATATATGATAGATTCTTTGAGAGAGAAGGCTTACAGGGTGGAGAAAATACTACTACTAAAGATACCACTTATATACATACCACATATTTAGACAACATAGAGAACTTGCCTAAGTCATTCTTAGACGCTATGGATAAGATAAAGGATAGCGATTTAGAGAGATATAACCATTTAGTCTTAGGAGGCTGGAGGGCTGTAGCAGAAGGTGTAATATTTACTAACTGGGATATGGGTGAGTTTGTTTCTACAGGTGATTACCATGGATATGGAGTAGACTACGGATTTTCTAATGATGAGAACACCATTTCTGAAGTGTCAATCAATTTAAAGGCTAAAACAATACATATAAGAGAACATCTCTATCAAAGTGGACTAACTACATCAGAGATAGCTAAAAAGATGCTTAAAACATCTAAGAATGGCTTATTTGTAGCAGATAGTGCAGAACCAAGGTTAAATCATGAGTTAAAATATAATCATGGTATCAATATTAAGGAAGCTGTAAAAGGTCAAGGTAGTGTTAACTTAGGTATAGCATTACTACAGGATTATAAACTCATTATAGACCCTAAGAGTAAGAACTTAATTAAAGAGCTTAATAACTACGCATGGAAGGAAGATAAGGAAGTACCTGAAGACAAGTTCAATCACTTAATTGATGGCATAAGGTATATAGTATCCTACTTCTTATCTAATCCTAATAGCGGTAAATACTTTATTTCTTAAAAATAATTACTAAAAAGTTTGGTAGTTTAAAAAACATTCGTATATTTGTATCAAATAATAAGATATGAATCACTCAGCACAAAGATTAACACAAAGAATACTAAACGTAAATACTTTAGATATAGTTAAAGAATCTACTACAGCTAACTACACTAAGATAGGTGAGTTTAAAATGACTGACTTAATTAAATTAGCTATTCAGGATAAGGTAGAGCAGATAAAAGCTAAAGACTTTGGAAATAGAGATTACGCTGTATTAGTACATAACTTTGGCAAGGTAGTAAGCTTACATGACTCAGAAGGTGAATCTAATGGTGACTCCTTCTATGCAATAGTAAGAGGAAATGAAATTCATACTATGTGTTTCGTTAAGTCTTATACTGGTTATAAGTCTCTAGAAGATAAGCTTAGAGTAGATGGAGTTATAAAGAAATTAAAAAACTTTAAAAAAAGATAGGATATTAAATAAATAGTATTATCTTTGTATTATAATTAAAACAAACAATATGAAAAATTCATTATCAACTTTCGAAACAGTACAAATTATCACAGCACTTAACAAAATCAACGGACAATACGGCTGGAAAAACGAAGAAGTACTATTAGACACTGGAGTTATAGAGATGCTACTTAAAGAAGAGGAGGGCACTTATGACGTTTACTACACTACCTTTGATAAGGACTGTAGATACGCTGGAACTTCTAACACGAACAGCATGGAGGGCGATATAGCCAGAATGTACGATGCAATAATTAAAGTAATCAACGAATAGATGACAACAATAGTATTAACAGTAATAGTAGTAATTTTATTAGGTATCCGTAGAGATATCAAATCTAACAATCCAAACATATAAATTATGGAACTTACAAAAGAAATGATAATTACAGAATTTGAGTACAAGAGGAATGAAGGTAACTTCACTATGTTTACAGTAGATAATGAAATATTAGCTATAGAGCATGAAGGATATGATGTATCTCTTATGGATTTAGATGACTCAGAGATGACACCTGTATCTGATATAACAGTTAAGACATCAGACCCTGAGGAGTACATTGACTGTCACTTTAAATCTAAGTAATGGAAATAAACTCAGAAGCTTATCGATGGTGTTTAAATCATCTTATAAAGATATATCCAGTGCCTATTAAAGGCGAAACACATACAAAGTACAAGTATGTTAATGGTAAAAGGAAAAAAGTATTAGTTCCTATGGTTCAAATCCAAGCTAACTTAGACCATAATATAATAACATTCCCAGAGAAGTACGAGCAGACAGAAGAATTATATAAAGTAATAAATAGACTATATGAGCACTATTATAAGAGACCAAATAGTTAAAACATTAGGGACTATAGGCACATTATGCTTTTTAGCAATGCCTTACACTATGGGTACACCTTACTTTTTACCATTAGCTATAGGTGGTAATGCATTTTTATTGCCTCAAGTATTAATTAGTAAACAATATAACCTAGTGCTACTCAGCGTAGTAGCTTTAATAGGATATGGAATTAAATTATTTTCAACATTTTTTTAATAAAAGTTTGGTAGTTATTAAATAAGTTGTATATTTGTATCAACAAAAACAAACAAATACACATTATGACTTACAAAGAATTTTATACAGCAGCAACAGAAGGAATCAACTTCAAATCAATCTCTAAAGACGATATGCAATTTGCTTACATTATGTTTCACCAGCAATTCGGTGAAGCTCCTAAGAAAGCTATAGAGTCAGTTAAATTATTAAATTCATTTACATACTAATTATGAGCACATTAAAAATATTTAAGAAACCAGTTAGAACTACTACGCTTAGAACGGGTGTAGTAGTGCAAGAATTAAGAGACGGAACTATAATAGTAAAGTAATGGGAGAACTAATTATAACATCACCAGACGGAAATGTCAATAAGATACTAGTAAATACTAAAGCTCCAGAGCACGTAGTAGATGGTATCATTAAGAGACACTTAGACTATTGGGCACCTACTGAAGAGTATCTAGTAGACTATATAGACTTATATTAATCAATAAACAAAAACAATGTCAGAACTAAGAATTAAAACAGTACCAGCTACGGCTAAAGATTACTACGATATAGAGATAATAACTAAAGAGAATAGACAAATTCTAATGCAGTTAGAGCGTTCAGAAGTAAGACACATGATACAAGTGCTAGATAATGCGATTTAGTATACTATTATTATTACTGAGTAGCTGTAGTTTAGTTAAACCTATTGCAACTAATCCAGAGCCTAATATGAAGACTATCCATATGGTTTCTCACCATTACGGATACACTGTAGAACAATATAAAAAACATCCAGACCATGATTGCAGAGAACGTAGATAGAGTAGATAGAAATATAGATTTTAAACTATATACCACTAGGCACTTAGTTAACATAGTAGGACAATCTAATAAATCCTATGAGCATTACTTCTATATGGGTGCTAAGAGGGAATTGAATAAAAGATTAAGAAAAAGAAGAAGATAGTTTGGTTTTTAAATAAATAGTATTATCTTTACTTAAAATTACAATTATGATACAATACTATACAGACTTACACTTAGCAGAGGTTTTATTAAATAAAGACCAGTACTTAGACGCCTACGTTGATGAGTGTCAGAAAGAATTAAATAAAAGAGAGAGTCTGCTCGGACTATAAAGGGCGAATGTTTGTTTTTGTGAGAGAGCCTTCTATTAATTTAGAGGGCTTTTTCTATTGTTATATCATACTGGAGTAAAGGTTTTTAAATAAATCCAAACTATGACAGTATCAGTACCAGAAACTATTAACGAAATAACCTTAGAGCAGTTCCTAAAGTTTGATAAAGCTAATAAAGGTGATGACACTGAGTTTTTAATGCATAAACTAATTAATATCTTTTGTGGTGTATCCATGAGAGATACTTTAAATATAAGCTTACATGATGCTGAGGCTATTGCTGAAGATGTTACTGAGCTACTAAGTCAAGATAGTCCATTTCAGAAGACTTTTGAATATAATGGTAAGAGATGGGGTTTTATTCCTAATTTAGAGAATATAAGCTTAGGTGAATTTGTAGATTTAGATGAGTACTTAAAAGACACTCAGAACATTCATAAAGCCATGTCAGTACTATACAGGCCTATAACAAAAGAATATAAGGAGTTATACTCAATAGAGAAATATAAGGGCCATAGAGAGTACTCTGAGGAGCTTAAAGGAATGCCTTTAGGAGTTGCAACCGCTGCGACACTTTTTTTTTATCGTTTAGGGAAAGAATTGGTAATTCATTCGAAGGGTTATTTCAGCCAGTTAACGAAGAAGCTCAACAAGACTACTCAGCAGAAGGTCAATTTGCATCAAAATACGGATGGCTTAACAGTATATATCAACTCTCTAAAGGAGATGTCACAAAGTTTAGCCAAGTAACTGAAAGTAAGCTTATTGACTCTTTAATGTGGTTAGAGTACGAAAAAGATAAAATGAAAATAGAAAATAAAAGATAATGAATACACTTTACAGAATTACTGAGAAACTAAAAGCAGAGTTAGAAGGAAATGCCTTAATAAATACTGTTACATTTGGGGACATTACAGACGTAGACTTAGACAAGGCTACTATATTCCCATTAGCTCACGTTATGTTGGGAAATGCAACTATAGGAGACTCTACGCTTAATATAGGTGTTAATATAATGTTTATAGATATAGTTGACGTATCTAAGGCTACTGGAGACAACTTCTTTGGAAATGATAATGAGCACGATGTTCTTAATTCTATGTTAGCAGCTGCTACTAAGACAACTCAAGAACTTAAAAGAGGTATATCATATTCTGAAGGGTTTCAAGTGTCTGGAGATGGTGATGTAGAATTCTTTACAGATAGATTTGAGAATAAACTAGCTGGAGTTTCATTAGATATTAATATAGAGGTACTTAATAGTTCTAATCTTTGCTAATGAAGTGGACTCACACTGTAAAGGAATTAAACAAGTATAAAGACTATGTTTTAAAGCAATCTAAGAGCGGATTGACTAGAGCTGGTATCAAAAGCAGTTCTAAGCTATATAAAAGCCTTAGAGGTATAGTAGCTGTAAAGCAGAATAGAACACTTACAGGTAAATTTGCTTCTGGTAATCATCCAGAACTAACATTTGAAATGAATGATTATGGTAAATTTGTAGACAAAGGGGTTCAAGGTACTAAGGAATTTGCTACAGGTAAAAAATATAAGTTTGACAAAAGCAAAGATATGATTAATATCGGAGCTGTTGAGTCATTTATAGGTAGAAAAGTAAGAGTAAGAAGTAATGATGGTAGATTTAAAGCATTTACTAAGAAAAGTAAGAAGAGTCTTATTTTCGCTATTGCTAAAAGTATACATCAAAAGGGAATTAAAAGAAGCTTATTCTTTACTAAACCTCTAGAGAGAAGAGCTAAAAAGACATATGATAACATAGGAAAAGCAGCTGCAGATGATATTACTCTACAGTTTGTATATAAAATAAAACAATTAATTAACTAGATTATGAGTGTAAAAGCAAATGTAAGAAGCCCTTACTTCTTAAAATTTTCAGACAATACATTAACTTCAGTAGAGCTAAGCTTGTATGTATATTCAGGCGATGTTACTACTGATAAGGGCAGTGTAGTATATACGTTATCCAACGATGTGATAGAGGGTAATAATTATGTTATATTTCAGGTAGCTGACTTTGTTAGAGACTATATAGAGCATTCATTCACAGGTAGTTATTCTACAACTCCTTACTGGTTAACTGCAGAGGCTACACTATATTCTGGTGATACTGCTTTAAGAACTGAGGTTATTGATAGACTAGCTTTTGATGGTTATACTAAATATGAGGATGGTATTAACTACGAAGGTGAAAGAAGTGAACTTATAACCACTAGAACTATAAGAGTTCCTGAAGGTCAAGTATATAGATTACCTATATTCTCTGAAGACGTTGTCTCTATTACTGAACAAACACTACTATCTTCTGAGTTGGTTACTGCAGGTGCTTTCTGGAATGAAGAGAATCAGGAATGGCAAGTTCACGAATCTTACTGGGATAATTCAGCTCAGGATAATATATCTGTAGTATCTACTGACGTTGACTCTTCTGTTACTAAGGTTCAATATTTCCCTATAGCATCTACTGTTGATAGAGTAACAGTTTCAACTTCTGGTAATTCTTATGAGATTATAGGCTCTGAAGAAGAGTGTTCAAAATACGGCTGGGATAAGCTTACATTTATAAACAAACATGGAGTTTTACAAGATTTTTACACTACAGGTAAGAAAGAAGAGAATGTAACTTATAAAGATTCAGATTATAAATCTTCAGATATAAACTTCTCTACTATGTCTTATGATGTTTCTCATGGTCAGACTAGACGCTTTGATATCAATTCTAAGAAGAAATTAACTCTAAACAGTGGATTTATGCATGAGAATGAAATGAGTGCCTTAGAAGAGCTTATAATGAGTGAACACGTTTGGCTAACAACTGAAGAAGGTGTTGTATCTAAGGTAATTCCTACTGATAGAAGATTAAAGATAAGCAATCACTTAAATGATAAGCTTATTAACGTGAAGATTAACTTAGAGTTAGCTAGTGATAACATAAATACAGTAATTTAATGTCTAAAATTAATTTAATAGTATCTGGAGAACTTGTAGAGCTTTTTGATTACGAGTCAATAACATTAAAGAGAATAATTAAGGATGTAAAGAACCCTAAGAAGTTGTTTACTGACTATTCTAGGAGGTTCACAGTACCAGCTAGTAAAAATAACAATAGAATATTTAAACATTACTACAGGGCAGATATAACTAATGGTATTGATGCTAGGTCAATGATTGATGCTGAAATCAGAGTTAATCATATAAACTACAAGAAAGGTAATGTAGAAGTATTAGGAGTAGAGATGAGAGACGGAAAACCTTACTCTTATAATATTATATTTTATGGAAAGTTAACTGAGCTATCTAAGAGAATAGGCTCTGATAAATTATCCGTACTAAGTCTAAATAGATTTGACCATTCCTCCACTTATGCTAACGTAGAGTCTAGGCTTAATGATTATGATGGCAATGTACATGGAAACGATTTAATATACCCTCTGGTTTCTAGATTTGATAGATTTGTATTAGATTCTAGTTCTAATTACGCTACCACTCTAGATAATACTAAAAATATACAGTTTATAGACAACACTAGAGTTGGTGATGATTACGGAATACAAAGAAAAGATTTATTTCCAGCTCTTAAAGTATCTACTATTATAGAAGAGATAGAGAGTGAGTATGATATAACTTTTAAGGGAGCTGTAAAGCAGGATTCAATTAACGAGCTATACTTAGCACTACATAAAGCTTCTTCTACTCAAGGTGACAATATCACTAAAGTTGTAGATGGGTTTGTGACTGATGACCCTGCAGAAGGCGTTAATGTAGACTCTTCAGGTAAATACATAAACTTAACTAACTATGCACCTCATGGTGCTGCTTATCAGAGTGACCACCAGAAGAAAATATATGTAATACCAAACACTACATCTGCTTCATGGAACTTAAAACTAGTATCTTCACTTTATGGCGTTGTAGCTAGTTCAAATCAAGACTTCCCTCCATTGTCTTACACATTTGACGATGTAGAGGATACTTTTCACTTTGTTCTAGAAGCTGACGCTGCAGATAACTTTACTTTACCTATATCTATAACTAGCTTACCTTCAAATACTCAGGTACATACTTGGAATATATCTGACTCTATGGTTGAAGAGTTCATAGTATCTCAAAATATACCTAATGTAAAAGTAGTAGACTTCTTAGGGGACTTATTTAGAAGATTTAATATAGTTGCTGAGGTTGTAGGTTCTGAAATTACTACATACTTCTATAATTACTGGATGAGTTTAGGAGAGGTTAAGGATATTAGTGAGTTTATAGATAGAGATAATCACACTATAAATAAACCTAACATATATTCAGGTGTTAAATTTGGATTTAAAGACACTGACAGTGTATTAAGTAGAGGATTTGAAAGGGTCAACGGGCGTAAATATGGTGAATTAGACTATCAATTATCTGATACTCAAGGAAATAAACTACTAGGAGAGATATATAATATAGACTTAAAGTCAACTCTATTACCTTTAGAAAATGTACAAGGAACTACAGACGGGGTTACTTATTCGTTTTTAGGTGACGGAGAAGGTAAGGAGGAAAAGACTAGTCTCTATTTTATGTATATGAAAACTAAAACTGATTTTAGCTTAGCCTATAATAACAACACTACAGTTGATGAGGTTACTGCTTACAGAATGCCTTCTAACTTTAGAAGAGGTACTGGTGATGAGTTTTATAACTCTCTATCATTCTCTGAAGAAATAGACGAACATACCATAGTTAATAACTATTCTGGTGTATCTTCTTTTAATATAAACTACAGTGCATTAGTGGCTCAGATGTTTGATGAGAATAGAAGAGTACATAAATATATATCCTATATACCATTAACTAAGCTGAAAAACATAAACCTTAACGATAGAATTAAGATATCTGGTAGACTTTATATAATATCTTCTATAGATACAAACTTCAAAACACTAAAGACTAAATTAGAGCTTATAAGTATAGAGCAGAGTGATTTAAATCCGTATACTGAAGTATGTAATACTTATGTGAACGACTCAGAGACAGATAGTGCATCTATTGTTTATATGACTACATCAGGGGTAATAGAACACGCTACTATACCTTCAGACAGTAGCTTAACAGTATGTTCTATAGGTTCTGCATTTAATACTACTCTAGATGCTTCTACTTCAGGTGATGGTGACGATGGAGATGATGGTGACTCTTCTACATTTAACGCTTCATTAGTAGCCACATCTAACATACCTAATACTAATATAACTTACGCTCCAGCTTCAAGTATATATAATCTTAATGATGGTGAAAACTTCTCTATAACAGCTACTGTAAATCCAGATAATGGATATCAAATAGATTCAGTTAACCCAGCTAATACTTATACTTTTTCAGGCACTATAGCAGGTTCTGATGCTACAGCTTCAATAACCTTTACAGGTTCTAGTAGTTTAATTGACACTTCAGACACTACAGAATACACTGTAGACTTGACTATCAATAACTTAGCAGGAGGTTCTACTAATATAGATAACGTACCTACTACTACTAAATCATTTACAGGGACTGCAGGTACTACATTTACAACTGAGGTTGCTTTATTTTTACAAACTAACGCATATTGGGATACATACCCTTCAGCTTCTGGAGGTACAGCTACAGTTCAATCTAATACAGGTTACCAGTACACTAATCCTGTATACAATGCAGAGCCTAATAACTACTTTAAGCGAGTAGTCGTTCCATTAATTGTAACTATACCTAATTCAAATGTAACTGACACTGTAGACATGATAGGTTCTTCATTAGCCGCTGCTAGGGTTTTATGGGTTGGAACTGACTCTACAGTTACTTCAGGTTCAGGTACTAATATATTTTACTATCTATCGCTAGAAGCTAACGGAGAGTCACCTACTGTAAGTAGTTCTCAGAGTTGGGCTAGTATAGTAAGTAATGTGTATAGTAATAATCAAGGAACAGTTACTGTATCCTATACAGGTAATGTCACTCAAAACGCTAGAGCAACTAATCTAGTTGTAACAGCTTCAATAGACAGCTCTAGTGATACTATAGTATTGAATCAAAATGCAGCATCTGACGCTACTTCAGGCTCTCTAACTTGTAATGGTATAGAGTTTAATGCTTTAGATGGTGTACTTAGCTGGAATATTAGCTTAACTACTAACGGATTATGGAATTTAGAGTCTAACGCTACAGGTTTAACATTTACTCCCTCCTTAGGTTCTACAGGAAGCTCTCAGTCAGCTACTATTACATGGGATGAGTCAACTCAGTCGTCTAATACTGCTACCCTGTTCTTAAAGAATACTTCAGGAACTGTGCTAGATACATGTACTATCACTTTCATAGGTGGTGGAGGTTCTGGTACTACTACCCTAGCTCCTACTACTACAACGTCTACGACTACTACTACGACCACCACTACTACTACACTACCTCCTAGTTATAACTACTGGACAGCTGTAGCTCAGAATGGTACTGTAGCCAACTTTCAATTTGATAACAGCTATGTATTAGGTGATATGGTTAACACTTCTGTAGATAGTCAGCAATGGGAGATAATAGCTTCAGGTAGTCAAAGTAATCCATTAACTAATACAATAACAGGACTAGTAACTACTACGACTACCACCACCACTACTACTACTTTACCACCTGTATACAGTACTACTATGAATAAAGCAGGTACTGCTAATGATGCTTGTAATAGTGGAACTACAGTTACTGTTTATCATTCGTCTAATGCGAATCCTTTAGGTAGTCATGATATATATAGTAGCTCTAGCTTAACTACTTTAGCTGCTTCAGGACACTATAATAATGGCTCTCTAGTATCTTACTGGAGTGGTTCTTCTTGGAGTGGTGTTAATAGTTGCTCATCTGGAGGAGGTTTATAATGAAGTATATATTAGCACAAGATAAGAGTAGGTATTCCTCATGGCAAATAGAGACAGCTGTGAGGTCTTTAATAGATTTAGGTGTACAACAAAGTGATATATATGTATTATTAGGCTCTTACGGATACAGTAAACACTATAAAACTCTCTTTACTACGTATAGAAAGGTAAACTTTATAGAATATAGAAATCTATCTATGAAGAACTATAAGCCTAGTGTAAAGCCTTATCTATTATGGAAGTTCTTTGAAGCTTATCCACATCTAGTAAGTGAGCAGTGGTTTCTAATGGATTGTGACGTAGTATTGACTAAATTGCAGAAAAATTTTAACGCTAATTTCGTTCAAGTTTCAAATTGCTCATCATATATGAATATAGAATATCTAAACGAATGCGGATACACATCTAAAGACTTTGCAGAATATCTTAATATCGGAGAGGAAGTTATTAAGGGCGTGGATAAGAATATAGGGGGTGCTCAATATGTTTTTAGCGGAGTTGGTAGTGATGTTTGGAAGTGGGCTTATAAAAACATAGCTAAGTTCATGAACGCTATTAGAAGTAATCCTAAGAAGACTAATAGGGATAGTCCTTTTCAGATTTGGTGTTCTGAAATGTTTCTAGTTGCATATAGCTTAGAACTACATGGACACAAGATTAAACATAGTAAGAAATTGGATTTTTGCTGGTCAACAGATTTAATGTCTGAATTAAAACCTATAATACATAATGCAGGGGTCACAGGTAAGGAGGTAACTGAGTTATTTAATAAAGGGAACTATTCAAAGAAATTACCTGAAGAAGGACTTGAAATAGACTCAAACTACGTTAGCTCAGTATATTACAATAAAGTCATAAATAGGAATAAATGGTAAGAAGTATATTAACATCACTAAGAAACAGTAAGCCGGATAGTGAATTGATAAAATTTGCTAAAGGGGTTAATAAATATCCAGAAAATATAAAAGAATTGATTAACTATCTAAAACTAGTATAATGGCTGAAAAGAGAAGAGTTAACATTAAGGTAACGTCAAACGCTAAAAAGGTGATGTCCGACTTAGGGGCTGAATCCACTAAGCAGGGTAAAAAATCTGTAGGTATATTAGCTAAAATGAAAGCCTTATCAGGAGGTATTACAGCTGGATTCACAGCTGCAGCTGGAGGAGTTAGGGCATTCTCTATGGCTTTAGTTAGTTCTGGGGTAGGTGCTATCGTAGTCGCTTTAGGTTCTATGGTTGCTTTATTAGGTAAATCTATAAACACATCTAAAGACTTCGAGAAAGGATTATCTGGATTAAAAGCTATTACAGGTGCTACAAGTGAAGAAATGTCTGCTTTATCTAGAAATGCTAAGGAGTTAGGTAGAAGTACTGCTTTCACAGCATCTCAAGTAGTTGAATTGCAAACTGAATTTAGTAAGTTAGGTTTTACTACTAGTGAAATACTAGACGCAACTGAAGCCACATTAGCACTAGCTGCAGCATCCGGAACTGACCTAAGTGAAGCTGCTACTGTAGCAGGTAACACTATTAGAGCATTTGGAATGGATGCGAGTGAAACAGGTGTGATAGCTGACGTAATGGCTAAGTCTTTTACTAGCAGTGCATTAGACATGGAAAAGTTTAGGGAGTCAATGAAATTAGTTGCACCTATATCTAAAGTAACAAATACAAGTCTACAAGAAACTACTGCAGCTCTATCTATATTAGCTGACAGGGGTGTAGCTGGTAGTATGGCTGGTACTCAATTAAGACGTATTATGTCTGACTTAGCTCAGAAAACTGGTAAAGACTTTCAAACTTCTTTAAA
>VMHT01084619.1_pt1 | contig 17228 bp, 33 predicted proteins | sample 4693611 | NCBI WGS metagenome assembly VMHT01 (sample SAMN12280063, study PRJNA550983) | marine metagenome | isolation source: seawater sampled from same location over 5 years 0.02-0.2 micron viral filtrate | place: USA: collected off the coast of southern California halfway between the port... ...
TATGTAACAACCTCACCATCTTTCCTAGTGAACGTCTTCATTTTGAAACCACTAACAAGTGCATCAAACCACTGATCTAAACCAGTGTCATCATCAAAATAGTAACCATTCAAAATTTTGAATACTTCCTCTAAGTTACTGTCTTCAAAGTGAGCAACTTCACATACTTGGCTGTAATGATTGAACATCTCACCTTTGAAACCTTCTGCACCTCGCATCACTTCCATGTGTGCGTTATACTCAGGATATTTTTCAGCGGCACCTGTGTGTCCTCTGTCGTTAGAATTAACGAAATCTGTAACTTCGTCACTTAACTTGATTTGAAATACTTTGTACATAAAAACTCCTACCTTTTTACAAATTATGCATATATTATACTAAATTTTACGGCCAAGGTCAACCTCAGTTCACAACTCATTTAATGATTTTAAGGTAAATGATAAATACTTCTGTAACACGATTGTAACATACAGTTTGATTACCTGTAACAGAGCCCAATAGGGATGAAGTTACAGCAAACGTACTAGCAGTTAGGTTATAATATCACAGGAGAAAAAGATGGCGAAGTCCTTAGGAATAGTAGCCAATGCAACTCATCGTTTTGCTTTGGACTACTTTAACAAATTAGATAAGTTAATGAAGGCAGGTTCTATTAAGAACGTGTCCGAACACTACTTAACCTAAAATACAACCACTAAAAAAGGGTCCACGAGGACCCTTTTTTTTCTATCAAATAAAAACTTACTTAACGTCTGAAACGAATGCGTATAGTTTTTCCGCTTGACTAATCACTTGCTCAGGGGTGATTTCAATAATAGGCAACTTCTTGCCTCCTCTTTGATCTTCTGATTGTGCGTAGTATTGATTGGCAGTTTGTGCTCTGTTCTCTTCTAAAAGACCCATTGCCATACCTAGAATTTCGGTTCGTAATTCGAACCCTGTTTTATTACTCATTTTTATCTCCTGTGTGTGTATGTGTAATGTAACAATCTTGTTACCTTAATATTTACTCAGAAGAAGTGTCTTTGGTAGGATTTTTTGGTTTGCGGAGACCTTGTAACCATTTCTCCAAGTTCTGACCTTTCAGTTTAAGTATAACAGAATCCTTTTCGCTGAATAGCACTAACTTCTTGTTGTCTACAAAGTAAGGCCATTGCATAGTTTGATCTAATTTAACTACTGCTTTGTTTGACAATTTAAAGTTATCTAGTTTAAAATTATAGCAAGTAAAACTCTTTTCCATAAGTGTTAAGCCATACTTGGTAAGTCTAACTCCAATGACCTTATCACCTCTTATCCTATGATTTTTAAAGAACAAAGGCATAATATCAAGTACAGAATACTGACTGATATCTAGTTCTTGCTTGATTTTATCTACTATTTTATATTGTAAACTATTTTGAATTGGCATTTTTGACTTCATCTTCACTTACGATAGGTCCGCTTTCTAATTTAACAACACAAAACTCTTCTGTGTTAAATTGTTTATTAAGCCTTTCTGCTAAGTTAAATGCATGTCCAGGATTAGAAAAACTAGTTTTCTTATACTTCGGTCCAGGATAATCTAAGTAAGAATGCATCGTTCTTAAATTAATTGGTGCACCTTGAAAAAACACACTAAAAACACTTCCAGCCGCTAAGACCTGCTCAGTTTTGTAATTTGTAGTGTCGTGATGTTCTAATATTACTGTTGGTTTTGGTCTACTCATGTATGTCTCCTGTACTTTTATTTATCAAAAATACAGTTAAAACATACTTTAATTAATTAGTTTTGACCTAAGAAGATGCTGAAAACCTCCTAATCTTTCTCCATCTACAAATATTTGTGGTACAGTATTAACGTTATCTCCACAACTTTCGTAGAATTGTGTGCGTTTATCATCGTCATCTAATACTGTTTCTGTGTACTCAAGACTATTAAGTTCTAATACTTGCTTAGCCATAGTGCTATAAGGACATGTAGTTTTTGTATATATTTCAATCTTCATTTTGTTTTAACATGTACCAAGAAAATTTAGCATGGTCTTGCTTTGTTTTAAAACTAACATAGGCTCGATCATCTTTATGCGGTTCAGTTACATATGGTACTGTTCGCTTAAACCACCAACCGTAACCGTTTGTAATGTTTTCTTCGCACCACTTTAGATGACCATGGTTTATACCATGCGATTTCATTTTGTAGTTATATTTATATTTCTTATTGTATTGGCCTATTTCAAAACCAGACCTTCCGTGTTGCTCTGTCAAAATATAACCTTTAGAACTTGCCACCGTCGACATCCAAAGCCATTGATTTTTTAGGTTTTACTTGCTCAACATCAGATACGTCGTTTAATGCTTTTAGCAATTCGTTTATATCTAATGTTACTTCAGTACTGCCTTTGGATTTATAATACTTAAGATTCTCAATCAGAGTTTTTAATTTCATTTCTTTTGATCTTATTAAGTTCTTTAAGTCTGAATCTTAATTCATCTTTTGTATTAAAAGGGCCTTCGTAGCCATATTGGAATAGTGTACTTGCTTTAGGGCAGTAACCATGTTTCCAACCTTTCTCAAAGTTAATAGCATACCAACCTGCCGCATACAATACATCGCTGTTTGCAGTTTTACTGAATAGAGGTACATCTTTTGTGTACTCAGGGTGGTCAGGTGAAATAAGTTCAGGTGATGGAAAAGGTATTTCAAATCCTGCAATAAACATTTTATCTGGCTGTATTGCACTTTCAACAGTTTTTTGTTGGAATACCCTAGCACCAAAATATTTTTCTACTGCTCGGTCGCTTTTAAATTTTTCCTTAATATCACTTGCCAGGTATTCATAATCACCTTGGACATTTTGATATAAGACACCTACGTTTCCACGATGTTGATCTATCACTAGCCAACTTGCATCATCAACCTTTTTAATTGTTGCTTTTTTACTCATCATTATTCTCCTTAATCAACTCTCGTTGTCTTGTTATTTGTCCTGTTCTTTTATTTGTTGTTGATGTACATTGAAATACTGTTTTACCTTTATCAGGTGATTCAAATGTAACCAACGTTTCCTCTGGACCATACTTAATGGCATCCCATATTTTTCTTATTGTTTCTGACATGCGTTAAGTATTTCTCCAAATTCTGTTGCGGCATCTGTAAGTTTAGGCATATTCCACTTGTTACAGAATTTCATAAAATGTATTCCTACATTTTGCACTTTGTCTTTGTTAGATGATTCGTAAAATACTTCTTTAATAGCAGTTTTAATTTCATCTGGTTGTTGTGTAAGATCAATAAGTATTTTATTACGTTCAAAGTCATCTATTACTCTGTGCTCTTGCTCATTGTGATCTACCCAACGTTGTAACATAAAGTTATTGTAGTCAAAGCCTCCACGTTCCATATCAGCATAGGCTTCTAGCATACCTGTTTTGTTTTTACTGCCTTTCTTTCTAGCACCTGGAAAAGCAGAGAAGATGTTATCTGATGTATCACCTCTCACACACTTTTCAAACAGTAACCATTTAGGGTCTGGTACTGCTTTAGGCTCTTGTGTCTTTTTATCAATAGCACGTTTCATAGTCTTTGCTTCGTATATGCCATCTATCTTTACTATTTGGTCTGTTACACCATTATACTGACTGATGTTATTGCTTATAAGTTGATAAAAGTCACTGTCTGTGCTAACAATAACGTGTTCGTCATTTGGGTGTTCTTGTGTCCACATAGCAATTAAATCATCTGCTTCAGATTGTGGTTGATGTAATACAGTACAATTAGTCTTAGTCTTTAAGTAATCAACAAAGTGATCGTATGCTTCAAAAAATATTTCATCTTCTTCTTGTTGACTAGGAGACCTTTGATCCATTGTGACCTTTCTATTCTTCTTGTAAGGTTCGTAAAAGTCTTTACGCCATGAACGTCCTTCTAAACAGAATATTACATGATCACCATCAAACTCTCTCCACACTTTCTTAACACTATTGAACATAATGTGCATTGCCATACCAACTTTCATATCAATGTCACTTGTACGAGCAGTTACATGCTTTGCTCTAAAGAACATGTTAAGTGTGTCAACTAAAATGTATTTCATTATTCCTTCGCTTCTTTATCTTTGTCTGTTACTGTTATGACATCATTGCTGTTAGGTGCCATATCCTGCATACCAAAGTCCATGTCAGCCATTTCTTGTTGCAGTATAGTTCTGCATAAATCATTAAACCAACCGTTTACAATGTCGTCATCACTTTTGCCACTGTAACCGTTTGTTTGTAACATTGTAACAAATTGCTCGTTAAAGTCAAGTTCAACAAAGCCTTTCTTAGGATTAATTGGATCAACATCCATTTGTAATACATTTACATAAGGCTTATCTTCAATAGTAGCAAGTTCTTTTTCTAAATCACCGCCAGTTAAATCTCTTTTAGCAATAGCAATACGTCTATCCTTTTCACTCTTGAACCACAGTTTAGGGTCCATCATATCTCTAAATTTCATCTTTGCCATTTTCTTTCTCCTTTAATTGTTGATAGTATGTTAGGCTACATTGAGCACCACAAAAAACTTTGCTTCTATCCGCAGTATGATACTTGATCTCATGCATTGGAACAGGAACATTACAAGTGGTGCATCTATACATAAATATTATTCTTCCTCTACAGCCAAGTACATGCTTTTAATTGTACAAGGATATTTTCCTTTATTTGTCCAACCTATAGGCGTAATGTTGTCTCCCTTACCAATAAAAGTAGTTCCTGCCCATGAGTTAAATTGCAAGGCCGAAGCATACTGTATGTCCCAGCATCTATTGTAAAATTCTACATCTACTTTTTTGTTATTTGTAAATCTTAGAGTTAGTATATTTTCTTCGCCATTCCATTCCCAACCTCTAACTCTTTTGTAATTAAATGTTTTAATTTCTAAAGCATCTTTGGTAACAGGAATACCGTGTTCAGTGTACCCTATAACTGTGTCATCATCTGCAAATGCCCATGCTACCCATAAAGGTAATGTGACTATAATTGTAAATTTAATAATATGTTTGTGAAAAAACTTTTCCATTTTATTTTCCTATTGCATTTCCGTATATATGAACGTGTACTCTACTTGTATAATTGTATCCACGTTGTATTGCTTCATCGGCTATACTGGCTTCAGTTTGCACTAAGCCTTCGAATGTACCACCGACACCCATAATCCATACTGGGAAGTTACAACCTGCTTCTCTAAATAGTTTAGTGTTCTCTTCAACTTCTTTCCAACTTTCCTCTGTGCCATTTACAACATACTTTAGTTGGCCTACTGGACTTACTTCAGCATATCTACCAATTACTTCTGGCTGTATTGCTTTCTTGTGTTTTTCACCAGCAGTACTCCACAGTTTAGGACTTAGACTCCAATACCATTCTCTACCGTCTGCCCAATTGGAATACTCACGTTGCACCCATTCAGCAAACTCATCACTAATAGGTCTAGTACCATTTGTTTCCACAGTAACATTCATTGGTTGATTCTTTCTGCGTTTGAACTCCTCGATAATGTTCTTCATACCAGGCTGTGTGTTCTTAAGCATTGGCTCGCCGCCTGTAAACACCATGTGTGCATTTTGTCCTGTAACTGGGTGTACAAACTTACCATGCGGTAGAAGTGCTGTAAGTTCGTCTACTGCCTCTTCCACCGTCTTATCTGTTATTAAGTGCTTATACTTTTTACTCCAAGTATAACTGCTATCACAACCTTTATCAAACACAGGCAAGTCAAATACGTTGTCTATGTTTGTGATATCAATTGTTTCATATGGTAGTTCATATGTGTCAGGGTTAGTTGGATCTTTTTGTCCAAAGCCATTACATTGTAAATTGCATAGGAAGAATCTCATCCACAGACTAGGGATACCTACATACTGGCCTTCCCCTTGTGCTGAATAAAATGTTTCGCTATACTTTAATGTCATTACTTATCGCAAGAATATTGTTGTTGTAGTTTAATGTTATCCATAAACTCTTTCTTTGTACCTGCGTCTTCTTTGAATGCACCTTTAAGAACAGTTGTTTGTGTAAGACTACTGTGTGCCTTAACACCTCTGTTCTCTACGCAACCGTGTGTGGCTTGTACATACACTCCTAAGTGTTCTGCACCTGTGGCTTTTTGTATCTCTCTAACAATGTCGTTAGCAAGTTCTTCTTGTAGTGTACCTCTAGCCGCACACCATTGTGCAATCCTAGTGTACTTACTCAAACCAATTAGTTTGTCTGCGGCAATGATACCAATGTATGCTACACCTCTAACAATCTGGTGATGATGTGAACACATACTTGTAAGTTCACTCCTTACAACCAACATACCTTCGTATCTATCGTCGCTGTCATTAGGAAATGCTGTAGCATTAGGCATGTTTTCGTATCTACCAGCCATTAGTTCATTGATATACATTTTAGCAAGACGCCTACCAGTGTCGTTACTATTAGGATCGTTATCAGTATCGATAACTAATCCTTTTAGCACATCTTCAAACTTAACTGCAAGTTCGTCTATTAATTGATCTTTTTCGCCTTCTTCAATAAATTCAGATATGTTGTCGCCGGCCCAATGTCTTTTGCCTGCCTCTACTAATCTTTGTTTAATTTTTTTACTTGTATCCATGTTCTTCTTTCTCCTTTATAGAAATTTCATGTTTAAGTTGTTCGATATCTTGCTTGAGTTTAAGTTTCTGAAATTTGTGCTTTTTAACAATCTCGTCATTATCATAATGATCGTACTCCTCGTTAATTGCTTTATCTAATTCTCTGTGCCTTGCTTCTAATACACTAAGATGATTTTTCAAACTTTTTGATGTACTCATTGTCTTCCCTTAAGATACCATTTTCCCAATTCTCTGCAACATCCTGTGCATAGTGTATTGACTTATCTCTAACGTCAACTTTGCCAAAAGCATCACCGTCTTTTAATAGATGTACTATGTAACCAGTACCATCTACATTTACTATTTCTGCTTTTTTATGAACTTTCATTTCTTCATACTCTCCTGTGAATCCACCACACATTATCTCCACCACTCCTCATACGGAAACACTATCCAACGTTCTTGATCGGGTAATACATTGTTAGCAGTAAATTCAACCTTGTCAAAACTGCTAGACTCTTTATCAAACAATGTAGCATATCTAATATCCTGATGTGCATAAGCCATCTTATTAGATGTGCTATCTACATAGTCTGTAATTACTCTATCGATACCTTGTAATGTTGTTCCAGTATCATTAATATCGTCAACAACTAAAACTGTTTTATCATTGTATTTAGATAAAATGTGCCTTAGGGTCTCCGAATCTTCGATATGTGCGTCTCTAGTTTGCCATCTAAATGCTTCAAATGGTACTTCATAGTAATGACTCATCATTACACCAAAAGCATACGCACCTCTGCCAGGACCAATTATCACTTCAGGCTTGTAACTTTCATGTGCCATTTCTCGCACAATAATTCTACAATCTCTGTTTAAGTCGTCCCAACTATAATATAGTTTATCCATGTTCTTATTATACCATTTTTATTGGCCAAAGTCAACCTATCTTTCAAAATCATTTTCGAGTAATTCAAAATCAACTAAATCAAAATTCTCAATATCAATTTTTTTAGATTCCTCTATAATATCTCTTCCAGTGAGTTCTAAAAATATTTTAAGTTCTTTAAAGAAGCCAGCATCAAGGATAGGATTTAATACTTCCTTATCTGCAGATATATTATATGTATCGTCTTGTAAATTTTCTGATAATCTAAGTGCTACATTAAAAGTCATTTTAAGACCTTCAGTTAGCATGTCTTCAAAATCAGTTAGTTTCTTGTGTTTAAAAATATATCTATTAAGCATTCTTAAATAAAATTCTGCTGATATTTCGTCTAACAATACAGATATTTTATTTTCTTCAAACTCAACTTTTTTAAATACTGATAAATGACTTTGTTCAAAGTCAACGTTATTACAAAAGAAATGTATTACATCAACTACTTCTTTGTCTGTTATAGGAAACTTATTTTTTAGCAATGCTAAATCATCGCCTTTTCCTATAGCACCGACAACTGTCATAACTGGTGTACCAGTTCTATTAATAACGTTTATTGATTTACGTCTACCTATCATTTATTTTTAATTACCTTGTTTTTATTGTCAACCCAAAACTTAGAATGTGCAAACATATCATCTAATGAATATGTTGGTTCCCAATCTAATAATGCTTTGGCTTTAGATATATCTCCACATAAGTACGATGGATCTCCTGCTCTTCTAGGACCTACTTCATATTTTAAACTTTTTCCAACAACGTTCTGTGCTGAAATTATTAAATCATGAATACTAAATCCTGTACCAGAGCCTAAGTTTACAATACCACTTTCACCGTCATTGCTTAAATGCTCTACTGCTTTTAGTTTAGCATTTGCTATGTCTTGTATATGACAGTAATCTCTAATGCAAGTACCGTCTTTAGTATCGTAATCATCGCCACAAATATTAAATACCTCGTCATTTGTAATTTTATCAATAATGATAGGCATTACATGAGTTGCTGGTTCTTGTGTATAACCATTTTTACCTTCTGGGTCTGCACCAGCGGCATTAAAATATCTTGTACTAATATAATTTAACCCATATGCTTTGCTGTAATCTTCTAACATAAGTTCTGTCATATGTTTACTCATTGCATACGGACTCATTGGTGTTGGTGTAAGAGTTTCAGCAAATGGTTCTCTGCTATCCCTTTCACCATAAACACTACTAGAGCCGCTAAAGATAAAGTTTTTAACTCCTGCTTTAACACACATATCTAATAGTGCTTGAGTGCCTGACACGTTATTTTTATAATACTTGCCAGGGTCAATGATACTATCAGGAACAACATGGCTGGCCGCTAAATGTATAACCGCTTGTGGTTTAAACATTTCAAGAATGCCTGCTGTAGTTGTAGCCTGAAATTCATGTGGAAATAAAGTAGCACCTTCTGGTAGTGTCCACTTTCTGCTAGTGTTGGAATCTATAACAATTACGTCATATCCAGCACCTGCAAAAGTTTTACTTACCTGTGCACCAATAAAACCAAGTCCGCCTGTAATAACTACTGTTGGTTTATCACTCATCTTTATTTTCCTCCTTTGGATTTGATAGTCCGCCCCAATCCTCTATCTCGTCAACTGGTTCTGCAAGTGTCCCAGCCGGCTTGGATTTTGTAGGTTGGACTACTATCTCCTTGTTTCCTCTCTTTTCAGTGAAAGGAATACGTTTAATGTTAGGCATTATTTTTTGCGTCTTGGATCTCACCTCTTCTAACTTTCGCTAGTTTAGTAATTTCCATTAATGCCTTCCTTGCTCTTGTTGCCGATGCTTTTACGCCTTGGCCTTCTTTAAATTTTTCATTTTCGCTTACATACTCTTCGAATAGTGCTTTAATTTTTAAATGTGTCTCTGTCATAGTTTTCTCCTTTATTTTAAACTGTTAAATACATCGTCAATTGCGTCTGTATCCTCAAAACTTGGACCATCCAATTCTTCTACTGGATACTCCATTTCGCAACCGTTTTCATTGTCTTCGGCTACTGAAATTTTAATGTAACGACCAGGATACCTATCCGTAATCGTTGCGTACAAATCATCTGCTATCATTTCGCACGATTTGTTATTAAGTTGGATTACATCTTCTTTGTATAAGTTCTCCAACCATCTTTTAAATTGTATAAACTCTATATCTCTATCATCATGGAATACTTCTATCCACACTTTGAAGTGAAATATATGTCTGTGCTTATATCCTAAAAAGGATACATCATACTCATCTCCTGTCGCTGTAGCAGGGTTTGTGTCTGCTCCAGGATAAAAGTGTATGCCTTCTTTACTAAATGTTACCCAAATACTTCTCACGACCAACCTCCGTCAATGCCTTCCATTACTTCATTCATATGACCTAAGAGTTGTGTGATCGCTTCATCGTAGTCACCAATCTCATAGTCAACGTCATCTTGTTCTTTGAACATTGCCTTTACTTGATCACCGTATTGGATAACCATTTCAAGTTGTTCTCTCATCTCATCTGATATTGCCATTACGCCTCCTTGCTTGGATCCCACATAACTAGGTTTTTCTTTTTCAACCTATTAGTTATTATGGTCCATCTGTTTTGTTCTTCTTTCCATTCCTTTAACCATTTGTGACCATCACGTTCTGCATCAATAAAGATAGCATTAGTAAATGCCAAAGGAAGTAATATAGCAATGTGTATAACAATGCTAACTACAGTATTATATCCAAACCACCCTAAGTAGGTTGCGGCTAAGAAGCCAAAGAACACACTCCATACAGTAAACAATACCAACATAAAGTATGTCTGCAGACTAGGGTCTGGTATATATTTTAATGGATTGTATCTTACATCCATTATACGTCTCCAACCTGCTACAAGACTCATTACAGTTCTTCTAAACAGACTTGGCTTTTTAACACTAGGTTCTATCATAATATTCTCCTATTCTGTGTGATTTCTCACATACTCTTTGATAACATGTAATCCTACCGATGCCCATGTTACTACTATTAAACTCCATATAAGTAACTCAATCATTATCCTTTTGCTTTTTTTGTTCTTCGTCTGCCCAACCACTTTCTATGTGTAGTCCTGCTGGGCGACCTTGTTGTTTGATCACTTCCAACTCACTGAGTATTTTAGCAACACCTTCGTCTATTGCATTTTTAATCTGTGTGTTAGTAGGATGACCCATTACCATTTAACTCCTATTGTAACACTTAATACATTATTGTCAATCGGATCTTCTGTGTAAGTATTACTAAAACCTAAAGAAACTTTATCTGACAAACTGTAATTAATTGCTGTTTCATTCCTTAAATAAGTATCAGTACCAGTCTCAGTTAGTAACTTATTTGTTACATTTAATGTATCATTAAGTTTATAGAATACCCATAAACTTCCTCTCATAATTGCTTCATCAACAATATCAGTTGTTAAATATGCTATCGATGATTCGTAACTAATCTTCCAATTTTCGTTTCTAAAAACTTTATAACCAACTCCAGCACCTGCAACAACTCTATCACCAGATGCTCTTAATTTATCTGTGTCGTAACTTGTTACACTGAATGCATAATATTTAGGTGTAAGGTCTTTATTTGCTTTACCAATTATGCTGAATTTATCCATTTTAACTACATCTGATTGCTCTTTGTAAACATAGTCTGTTTCTACTACAAAATCAATAAACGGATTATCCCATTCGTGATCTACACTTAATTTTAATGTAGTTGAATCACTGTTAATCTGTGTTAATCCAAACTTTGCATTTCCTGTTGCATTGACAGGCATAGTAATTATTAGTAAAGCAACTGCTACTAATAGAAACAATACTGCTTTTTTAATTCTGCTCATCGTTCTCCTCTATTGGATTATCGTAATAATCATGTGTACCCGCTCTATACCTTGCTTTCCTTTCAGAAACAAGTACACTACTCATATAGGCAAAGTATGCCGCCACTATGACAAATACAATACCTATAAAAAAATTAATAACTGTCATTAATGCTTCAATCATATTTTGCCTTTGCTACCTTTCTTCTGTAATGCTGTCTATCTCTTTGTTGTTCAAGACCTAATCCAGAAATTACTTTTAATGTTCTTTCTATTGTGCCATTCTGATAATCACTGATCTTACCAATATTGTATTCGCTTAGGTTATCTGTTTTAATATCATCAAACATATTAGACAGTTTGCTTACACAATCTTCCATACTCCATGGAACGTACAAGTGTCTACCGTTGTTAGCAAATACTTCTGGAAAACTTCTATATGCTGGATATAGTGTAAGTGTTCCAAATGTATCGGCTTCACTAACAGTATTGCTTACCCAATCTTGCAATGCACAATTGAATAACACTTTACTGTCTGCTAACAAATTATAGTAATCGTTTTTCTTTAAGCCTGTGTAAATTTTAAAGTTTGCTGTATCACCTTCTTGTAATGCTAATGCTCTATCAACATACTCTTGATCTGAACTTTTAAGTTCTGGGTGTCCACAAAAGATTGCAAACTCAACAGTAGGATCTATTTTGTAATACTCCTCTGCTAAGTCCATATAAAAGTGTGGTTGCTTCTCATCGTCCCAACGTGCCGCAAAACCTACTCTATTACTTCTTTCATTAAGTGGCTTAGGATTAGGAACACGTTCTTGTACTTCTTCTTTGCCAAACGGTAAGCCTGTTACATATATAGGCTTCTTGAATCCAGCAGTTCTAAGATGTGCTACAAACTCTTCACTTGCTACAATAATACCTGTAACAAATTCATCTACCATTTGTTCATATCTACGCATCCAATCAAACATGCCTTCTCTAATAAGGAAGTCATCTGGGTCTGTTGTTTGTGCTAAGAATCTTAGGAATACTTTAGGTCTGTATTCAGGCGGGGATTGATCCATTATGTATGGCAAACATTCTAAGCCTGGTGTAAACATATCTTCATAAAAGATAACATCATCGCTTGTGATTTCACCATTCTTCATTTTTTGTACTAAGTTCATTGTTTGACTTAGACTGTAATAACTTCTACCATGTGCGTCTAACACACTACCTGTTACTATTGCTTTACTGTTATCGAGTTCTTCGCCTCCAATAATTTCATAGTCAATGCCGTGTTCTTTAAAAACACGTTCGTTCCATTCTTGTAATTGTAATGTGTACCTTGCTTCATAAGACTCTAGTCCCATGTAGAACAGTTTACGCATGTTTACATCATAAACTCCATCACTCATATAGATTCTCCATAATGTTAATTATATCATATTTTGTGGCCAATGTCAACCGTTTTTCCTTTTAAATGAAGTATCGCCATCTGCGTACTTGTGATTTACTTCACTGTGATGCTTTTCGTCTGCTCTGACTTTTTTAATCAAATCACTTAGTTTTGCATCATTTTTCATCTTATAATATTTGATTGCTAGTTTAGGAGCAGGTACATTTTCAACTTCACCGCTTTCTACTAAAGCCAAGTAATCTGTGTAACTTCTAACTGCTTCTTCTTCAAAGTATGCAATCATTTTGTGTGCTGTTTTGTAATCTATAATATATAGAATAGTATAAAATAACATGAATATTAGTTGTGCAAATAAAACCAAATACCTTTCAAACCAATTAGGTTGTGCTATTTCAATAAAAAACATCAAATGCATTCTTTCGTTTTCTGCTTCTGCTAACATCTCTCTAATGTCAGGACCATATCCAGTTTTCATTTTACGCAGACTTTTCATATGTAACCACATACCAGCAACCATGCCTGGCACACCTGCTACAGTTTCTAGTACTACTGCTCTATGACCATAACGTTTAGCAAAGAATGTATCCGCTATAAAACGGAAAAACTTTGTCATACTCATTGCTAACTTATTACGCATTAATCAATAACCTCGTCTTGTGTATATTTTGTCCAGTCTGTAAATACTTTTCTATCTTGTAATTCATGTAAACTATGGCACCAAACACCTGGATTAGTTGCTTTAAAGTCTTTGTCATCTAGTTTAAGTGTAGCATTGTAATTAAACTGATTAATGTAAGGCAATTTAACACTTATCATTGGTATAAATGTGCTATACTCAGTCCACCCACATTCTAATACTTGTTCTGCTAAACTAACATCAAAGTCTATAGTAACCCAAATGTCATCTTTTAGTAGACTTGTAACTAGGTCGTCCCAACCCTGCCAGTCCTTTTCAGTTGGAGGGTTGAAACTTTGGTTGGCACCTAAATAGATATGTGGACACCCGCTGTTTAATGCCCTAGCAAGTATTTCTTCCTTAGGCTGATAACCAACTACAAATAATGTTTTTTGTCCGTATGCAGGAGATTGCTCTACCTCAGTACCGATAAAAAACTTAACGTCATCGTGTCCTTCTCTATCCATTAGTAACTAGTGTACCCCCATTTGATTAACTTATCCTGATAGTCTACGCCTTCAGCAATGTTTACAACTTTAGTAGGTGTAGTTTTACCATCTTTAGTCTCTAGTATTTCCATTGTTGCACCATTCTCTAGTATATGAAATTGTACATCATGTCCTTCGTATGTGTATGTGCCACTGTATGCTTTATTACTCGCCATCGAAATCTGCCCTCATTATGTCTTCTTGCATATCTGCTTCACTGTCACCTGACTCGTATTCGTCAGTTTCAAATAAAGCACCAAATGTAGATTGTTCCGCACTACCATCTGAGAAACTAATCTCTTTTAAAAACTCTTTGTTATCTTCTAACATTTGCCTTGCATTTGTGTTATTAGGATCTAACACTTCTTCTGCAAAACTATCAAACATTAAAATAGTACCAGGTACATAAGGTGAAGTTTCATTGCTTACACTACTACCTTTAACTTTCTTCCAATTTTTCCAATGCGACGGTGTTCTGTGTTTTTCCATATCAGCAAGTCTATTTGCTTCTTGTGTTGCTGTGATATGATTATACACACTATGGCCCATGTAAAGAGCATAACTTAGTGTGTCCCAACTAGTTGTACATTCCTTACCATTTCTATTTAGGTCTCCGTGTCCTAAAACACAGATGTCTCCAACAGTAAGTCTACTCATTATAGGGGAATGTGCAAAAGGCATAGGCATCTTTGATCCTTTCATGTCTTTATTATCGAATGCTCTATCCATAAAGTATCCGAATCGCTTGGCTCTAAACTCGTTGTGCGTGTAGGTTTGGCCATATGCAGTATTAACAAAAGGCGATGCCGCATCAAATGAAAGTGTAATGTTAGGATTATCATGTTTTCTTAACTGTCTTTGGATACTAGTAAGGTGACATGCCCAATTAAGGCGTCCAGTACCCAAGAAGTGTATCCAATCTTTCCCTTCGAGTAGTCCATCTTCTCTAAGATCCAATAGTCTACTTAACACACTATACATGTGTTTCATATTGATACCAGCGAATGCGTAACCTTCTAAGGTTTTATTCTCATCACCGTATGCTTCTTGCACAAAACTTTTATTGGAAAAATGCTTTACAGCATCGTACCATTGTTTGCTATTTTCTTCATTACTACCACTTAACACATTTAAGAACTTGGTAGCACCTGGTGTTCTGTTTCTCATGAAATAGTCTAAATTAAGTAGACTAATATCTAATGTGTCTTGAAATTCTGTAAGTCCTGTTCTTTCACTTAGTTTACCAACTGCCGCAAAAGCAGGAACATCTAATGTCATGCTCCAGTCTGCTGTATGCTCTAACCATGTAAGTATCTTATTACAAAACTCTGTTCTAGCAGGGTCATTAGGATCTTTTGCATTACTCCAGTCCATCTTAATAACACCAGTAGCAAGTTGGAAACCACCTGAGTCTCCTAGTATCATAGTTTTACTACGATCTCTACCTTGTACCATTGGCTCACGTTCATCACTTTTAACTGGGTCTAAGTGTGCGTGACCGCCTGAGTAAAGACCCCATGGATAGTGATAATAACTATTCTCAGGATCAAGGAAGTTCATGCCTTGTGTGCCTTTTTCAAAGCCTTCAGGGCATCGCCATTCACTTGGATTAGCATCCATTTTTTGTAATTGTGTTACATAGAAGCCACTAATAGCAGGCAGGTATACTGCCCAATCCTGGTGCTTCTTTCCTAAATCTTCTGTCATGTTTAACTCTTAGCAGGTAATATGTATTTGTATTCGCCTAAGCCACTGTCAATAACAATTTGCATTGCACCTGCGTTAGCAAAACTAACTGTACAATTAGCACTATCACTTAGTCTTAGAATGCTTAATGCTTTGTCTATCTCCCATTTCCAGTTACCGGATAGTTCGCCATCGACATTGTTGTTGATTGGCAATTTACCTTTGTCACCAGCACCTTCGCCAATGCTAAAGTATAAAGCACCATCTTCTGTACTTGGAGAAAACACAGGTTCAAAACCACCTAACACACCATTAAAGTAACCTAAGTCTTTTAAGTTCTTCTGTGATGGCACAATAGTAACGTCCCATGGAATCTCTTTCATTGTAACAGATTTTAGTTGCTGATTAATTACATCTGCTAACATAAATCTGTAACTACCTGTGTGTCCTTCTGCACTTTTAAAACTAATTTGTACAGGAATGTCATCTCCGTTTCTGCTCTGTGTTTCTACACTTACTTCAGAACCTTCATCTACAAAACCTGGAAATTTTAAATATCCATCTAGTACACTCATTCTGCTAAGACCTACTGTTTGATCTACAAAGTCTGCTACAGGATTGTGCAGTTTACCTTGTAGGATAACAGTCTTGTCTGCATCCATGGCTTCAATTGTAGTAGACGATTCGTCACCACTAATCTTAACCATTTCAATAAAGCCTAAGGCGTGAGTATGCCTTAGTATGTCTTTAAATATATCTTTTATCATATGTTGTCACCTCTTATATTAAAGTTATTATTTAGGCCTTTACACCTAAAAAGTTTATAAATCCTGGCCGTTTGATACCTAACGACCAAGTTAATCATCAAAATCAAATAAACTATGGAATGTATTACTAGTATCTGTTGCTGACAAATCCCATTTAAGTACATTCAATAAGTTTTCTACTTTCTTATCAACTACTGCTTCTTCCATTGAATCCTCATCGAAAGGCAGTTGTTTAAACCAATCCGGTATATGCATTTCATCTGTAGGATATGCAATACTAGTATATCCCATAGCATTGCTTTTTAGCCTACAAACGATAACTTTCATACCATCTGTTATTTGCATACTGTATTGATCACTGTTTGCTTTTAGCATATTGTTCCAATTAATACTTGCTCTTACATGCCCAGGAATCATTACTTTCTTTTCATCTTTGAGTTTTTCTAACTTATATAAACTAGCACTCTTGTTCATACTAAATGCTTTATTGTATGCTTCTGTGTAATATGTTAAGTTGTTTACACGTTTAGGCATACCTTTCTTCCAAGGGTCCATTGCTTTAAACTCTTTCTTAAATTCTCTTACACTTGCAAGTACACTAGTTTCACCATCACCGTTTAGTGTTTGTCCTAATATATCACTTAAGAAGTCTTGTACAAATTCAGGCGTGTCTGATCTCTTGAGATCTAAACCCATTACTTTTAGTTTGCCGCCTTCTGGTTGCCAACCTTCTAAGTCTAATACATTAATTGCATATCTTTTCTTTGTAATAAAGATACCTGCTCTACCAACAACTTCTCTACCTGCTTTAAGTATATTAC